>Ga0307373_10005546_pt1 | contig 20571 bp, 16 predicted proteins | sample OX2MG_FD_202534 | JGI IMG/M metagenome (GOLD analysis project Ga0307373, IMG submission 202534) | Soil microbial communities from Risofladan, Vaasa, Finland - OX-2 | ecosystem: Environmental > Terrestrial > Soil > Coastal area > Acid sulfate soil | place: Finland: Risofladan, Vaasa | collected...
GGCTCCCACCCCCACGGCGAGACGGGCCACCCGGGCAGCCTCCCACAGCACCAGTAACGCCACCAGCACACCGGCCACCGTGCCGGCACCGCCCCAACCGTAGATCTGCGGTTGGCAGAGGACGGTCGACGCATGGACCGCACTCGGTGAGAACGGCCCGGTGCGGGGTCCCGGTTGGAAGGGTGTGATGATCGAAGAGACACAGGACTGGGACCACGGTAGGAAGAGGTCCACGAAGTAGAGGAACGCCAACAGCGCCAGAGCGGTCCCCTGGGACGCCCACATCGTGCCCCTGCGCGAGATGCTCATCGATCCAACCTCCAACCGCTCCCCGGTGGCAACATACACAAAAACCGAGTGCAGTCTCCCGAACGTCAGTGCCGGAAGTGGCGCCGCCCGGTGGTGATCAGTGCCATTCCGGCTGCATCCGCCGCCGCCAGAACCTGAGGATCCCGCATCGAGCCACCCGGATGTATAGCGGCGGAGACACCGCCTTGTGCCGCGATCTCGAGGCCGTCAGGCATGGGGAAGAAGGCATCGGAGGCGAGGACTGTACCGGGGCCGCGATCACCGGCCCGGCGCAGCGCCAGCTCCACCGCCTCGACCCGTGACATCTGACCCGCCCCGATTCCCACCGCCTGATCGTCGCGGCAGAGCACGATGGCGTTGGACTTCACCGCCCGCACTATCCGCCAAGCCAGCCGGAGCTGTCGCCACTCGGCGTCTGTGGGCGGCCGCTTTGAGACGACTCGGAATTCCCCTTCATCGTCAGCCGCCGGATCCTTTGACTGAATCAGGAGTCCACCGGCGATGCTGCGGATCTCCAGGTCCTGCGGCGCGCCAAGAGGCGGTTCCGGGGAGATGGCGAGCACCCGCAGCCGCTGCCGTCCTGCCAGCACGGCCATCCCGGCCGGCGTCACCGACGGTGCGATCACCAACTCCAGAAAATGCTTGGCGAGGGCGGCCGCGACCTCCTCACCGAGTGCCCGGTTGAGGGCGACGATCCCGCCGTAGGCGGAGCGCGGGTCACAGTCGTAGGCGCGCTGGAAGGCCTCAGCGGCCGTCGGGGCCAGGGCCACGCCGCAGGGATTGGTGTGCTTGACCACCACCGCGGCGCAATCGTCCAGACCACTCACCAGCCGCCAAGCGGCGTCGGTATCCAACCAGTTGGTATAGGAGAGCTGGCCGCCTTGCAACTGGGTGGTCGCGGCCAAACCCCACGGGCTGGCGCCCATCTGGTAGAAGGCGCCGGGCTGATGTGGATTCTCGCCATACCGGAGAGGCTGGCGGAGCTCGCCCCCAAGGGCGAAATGCGGGGGCCAGTCAGCCGTGCCGATCGCCGCATTCCCGGTCAGGTAGCCGCCAACCAGCGCGTCATACGTGGAGGTCAGCTCGAAGACGGCCGCCGCCAGGCGCCGGCGGGACCCCGGGCTCAGTCCACCCGCGACGAGCTCGGCCAGGACCCACTCGTACTGGTCTGGGGAGGAGACCACCCCGACACTGGCGAAATTCTTGGCCGCCGCGCGCAGCAGGGTGGGGCCACCTATGTCGATCGCCTCTAACACCTCCGCTTGCCCCGAGCCCGCCGCCACCACCTTCGCGAAGGGGTACAGGTTGACCACCACCAGGTCGATTGGCCGGAATCCGAGCCGCTCCAGCGTGGCCATGTCCTCAGGTCGGTCCCGCCGAGCCAGGATGCCGGCGTGAATCGCCGGATGCAGCGTCTTGACGCGGCCCTCCAGCATCTCCTCCACCCCGGTGACCGAGGCCACCGAGGTGACCGGCAGTCCTGCCCCTCGGAGCACCCGTTCGGTGCCGCCGGTAGCGAGAAGTTCGAATCCCAGGCGGTGAAGACCCCGAGCGAACTCCGGGAGCTGCGCCTTGTCGTCCACTCCCAGCAGGGCGATCGGTGAACTCATGAGTCCGGTTCCACGCGGAGCACCCGGCGACCCTCGACGCGGAGCTCACCCCGGGCCAATTGCGCGATCGCCTGGGGAAATATTCGCCACTCCTCCCGGTGGATGCGTTGGAGCAGGGTCTCAGCCGAGTCGCCGTCCTCGACCCGGACCGCCGCCTGCATCACGATCGGACCCCCGTCCAGGTAGTCTTCGTCGACTAGGTGCACCGTGCAGCCGGTGAGCTTGACCCCATGGTCGAGCGCCTCCTGAACCGCGTTCATGGTGCCGGCAAAGGCCGGCAACAGGCTGTTGTGGAGATTCAGGACCCGGCCGGGGAAGGCGCGCAGCAGAGGCCTGGTGAGAATCCGGTCATAGCCGGCCAGGGCCAGCATCGAAGCTCCCGAGTTCTGGAGCCAGGACGCAATCGCGTGATCTCTCGCCTCCAGGTCGCCCGAGAAGGTGGAGGCCGGAAAGGACTGAGTGGGCACCCCGGCGGCGCGGGCGACCTCCAGACCTCCACAGCTGGGTCGGTTGGTCGCGACGGCGACCACCTGGGCCGGGAACCCACCCGACGCGGAGGACTCCAGGATCGCTCGGAGATTGGTGCCGGCGCCCGACACCAGAACCCCCACCCCGACCCTCGCCCCCTCCGAATCTGGCCGGCTCAGCGCAACAGCACCCGGTCCGCTCCTTGCCGGTCTCTCACCTCGCCCATCTCGAAGAATCCGAACCTCGAGAGCTGGGTCGCGAGCGCCACAGTGGCGGCGGGGACGACGGCGATCATTCCCACGCCCATGTTGAAGGAGCGCCAGAGCTCGTCCTCCGGAATGTCTCCCAGCTCCTGGAGCGCGGTGAAGAGGGGTGGCACGAGCCAGCTCCGGCGATCCACCAACGCGGCCAGCCCCTCGGGTAGGACTCGCGGCAGGTTCTCGATGATTCCGCCCCCGGTGATGTGGGCCAATGCGTGCACCTCGCCAAGGTCCCGCAGGGCGCGTACCGGCTTCAGGTAGGACGCATGCACAGCCAGCAGGAGGTCGCCGATCGGGCCCGCGGTGCCCGGCAACTCGGTGTCGTACTCGAGCTCGCGCTCCGCCAGGAGGTGCCGGACCAAGGAGTAGCCGTTGGTGTGCAGCCCGGTGGACGGGAGGCCCAGGAGGCGATCGCCGGCCTTGACTCGAGTGGGACCGAGGACTGCCTGAGCAGAGGTTAGCCCCACCAGGAAGCCGGCCAGGTCGTAGTCACCGATCCCGTAGACTCCCGGCATCTCGGCCGTCTCCCCGCCCACTAAGGCGCATCCGTTGGCCCGGCAGGCTTGAGCCATCCCCTCCGCCAGCTGCTCCAGAACGGTCGTCTCGATTCGACCGCTGGCGAAGTAGTCGAGGAAGAAGAGCGGGTCGGCACCGGTGGTCAGGACGTCGTTGACGCAGTGATTGACGATGTCCTGGCCGATCCCCTGGTGTCGGCCGAGAGCGACGGCGACCTTGGACTTGGTCCCCACCGAATCGGTGGAACTGACCAGCACGGCGTCCGGGGGCAGGTTGTTGCCCAGCTTCCAGACTGCGGCGAACGGGCCGATCCCCTCCAGGACCGAGGAGTTGTGGGTGGTCGCAGCCAATTCAGCGACCCGGGCCACGGCGGCCCGCGCGCGGCTCCGGTCCACCCCCGCGTCGGTGTACCTGCTCAGCTCAGCGCCCCCCGCCCCCACACTTCCGGTCAGCCTTCAAGGGCCAGCTTGTCCATCTCCAGCTGCTGGGGAACTTGCACCGGGTAGGCGCCGTCGAGGCAGGCAAAGCAGAATCCCGATCCACTGGCACCGGCGCGCAGAGCCTGCCGCAGTCCGCCCAGGCTGAGGTAGGCCAGCGAGTCGGCGCCGATCAGCTCCCGTACCTCTTCCAGAGTCCGGCCCGCGGCGATCAGTTCACTCCGGCTGGCGATGTCGATGCCCATGAAGCAGGGGAACCGAATCGGTGGCGAAGCGACCCGCATGTGCACCTCCAGCGCCCCGGCGCGCCGCAGCGCCTCCACGATCTGGCGCGAGGTCGAGCCCCGAACGATGGAGTCATCGACCAGGATCACCCGCTTGCCCTCCAGCACGTGGCGCATGGGGTTGAACTTGAGTCTCACCCCGGCGTCGCGCATCCCTTGCTCCGGCTGGAGAAAGGTGCGGTTGATGTAGCGGGATTTCATCATCCCCTCGGCGAAGGGGACCCGACTCTCCTCCGCATATCCGATCGCGGCCGGGGTCCCCGAGTCGGGCAGTGGGATCACCAGGTCAGCGGACACTGGTGCCTCCTGGGCCAAGCGCACCCCCATTGCCCGCCGCGCCTCGTACAGGCTGCGGTCCTGGAGCACCGAGTCGGGCCGGGCGAAGTAGATGAACTCGAAGGAGCACATCGCCGGCTGGCGCCGCACCCCGAAACTGGCGCTCCGCAGTCCGTTCTTGTCGATGGTGACGATCTCCCCGGGGCGCACTTCGCGCACCAGCTTGGCCCCCACCACGTCCAGGGCGCAGGTCTCGCTGGCGATGATGTACCCGTCTCCTCCCGGGGCGTCGAGCTCCCCCAGCCGACCGATGCACAAGGGTCTTATGCCCAACTCGTCGCGGGCGGCGACCAGGCTGTCCCGGGTGATGAACCCCAGGGAGTAGGCGCCCTGGGCCCGGGGCAGTGCCCTTTGCAGGACCACCTCCAGCCGCTCTCCCGGCGTGCGGGCGAGAAGGGTCGCCAGAACTTCGCTATCGCTCGAAGTCTCGAACTGCTGGCCTTCCTCAACCAGCCGGGCATGTAGCGCCTGGGTGTTGGTCAGGTTGCCGTTGTGGGCCAGCGCGACGGGGCCCAGCTGACCGTGCTCAAAGGTGAACGGCTGAGCATTGCTGAGGCGTGAGGAGCCGGTGGTGGAGTAGCGGGTGTGCCCGATGCCGACCGGTCCGCGGAGCTGGGCCAGCACATCCGCCGAGAAGACCTGGCCCACCAATCCCATCTCCCGGTGGAGATGGAGCAGCTCGCCATCGGAGGTGCAGATTCCGGCGGACTCCTGGCCCCGGTGCTGGAGGGCGTAGAGGCCCAGATAGCAGAGATTGGCCACGTCCTGGCCCGGGGCGAATACGCCGAAGATGCCGCAAGCCTCGTGCAGCTTGTCGGGCTCGGTCGCGTCCTCCGCGGTTGCGACGGGGAGCTGGGCAGAGGATCCTGCCTTGGCTGTCACCACCACAAGAATAGCTGGAATCCGAATCCGGTCATCCTGTGCAGTCGCCTCTCGAGCGGACTCAAGACCCGCTGCTGCGCCTCAGCTCCAGGCGCCCGGGAATCGCGTCGGACCAGGCGATCTTGGCTTGTTCCAGGCTGACCTCTGCCACCCCCTCGATGGCGATCACCGATCCGCCAACCGCTCCCAGGGCGATGAAGGGAGTCTCGTGCTTACCGAAGAACGCCCCGACCGACGCCAGCTGTTCCGGGGGCAAGCTCACCAGGTAACGGCCCTGCGTCTCGCCGAAGAGCAGGCCGAAGCGCCAGCTGGGCGGGAGCCGCTCCGGGAGGTCCACAGGAGGCCTGATCCGAGCGCCGAGTCCACCCAGCAGCGCGGATTCGGCGAGAGTCACCGCCAGCCCGCCCAGTGAGCAGTCATGGGCGGAGCTGAGCAGCCCCTGCTGGACCGCGCCGCGGACCGCCGCGGCTGACCTCGCCTCCTGGGCCAGATCCAACTCCGGGGCGGGGCCTTCCATGACCCTATGGGCGAGCCGCTGGTACTCCGAGCCACCCAACTCCACCCGCGCCGGACCGGCTCCGGCCGGTCCTACCAAAGCGACCAGGTCCCCCGCCGCCGCGAACCCCGCCCCCAGGCGGCGACTGAGGTCGGGCAGGAGACCAACCACCCCCAGGGTCGGGGTGGGGGGAATGCCCTGGCCATCGAATTGGTTGTAGAGGCTGACGTTGCCACTTACCACCGGGATCCCCAGAGTCCGAGCCGCGTCGGCGAGTCCCCCCACGGCCTCCTCCAACTGCCACATGATCTCGGGTCGGTCAGGGTCACCGAAGTTGAGGCAGTTGGTGACAGCTAGGGGCTCGGCGCCGACGCAGGCCAGGTTGCGCACCGCCTCGGCGAGCGCGATGGCGGTCGCCCGGCGGGGTGCCAGCGTCGCGGAGCGGTGAGCGCTGTCGACGGTCAAAGCCAGCGCGTCCGGCCGACCTCTCAACCGCAGAACGGCGGCGTCGCCGCCGGGGCCGGAGACCGTGTCGTCGCCCACCTGGTGGTCGTACTGACGCCAAATCCAGTGGCTTTCTCCACAATTCGGCGAGGCCAGAAGCCGCAGCCAGGCGTCCTCCGGGGTCCAGGGCGGGGTGCGCGCCAGCGGGTCGGCTGAAAGGACCGAGCTCAGCTCAGGGGCCCGGACCGCCGGGTGGCGTTCCGGGAAGCCGGCGATCAGAACCTGGAGCGGAAGCGAGGCCACCACGACACCGTCTTCGGTGATCCGGAAGAGCGGCTCCTCGATCACCTTTCCCACCACATCGCTGTGCAGGCCCCAGCGCTGGAAGGCAGCGCGGAAGCGGTCCTCGCTGCCACGACGGACCACCAGCACCATCCGTTCCTGGGACTCGCTCAGCATCACCTCGTACGGGGTCATGGACCGCTCCCGGCGACTCACCTTCTCGACGGCGATCTCGAGCCCGACCCCGCCTCGATGGGCCATCTCGGCGCAGCTGCTGGTCAGTCCCGCTGCCCCGCAGTCCTGAAGCCCGATCAGGTCCGGGTCCCCAGTCAGCTCGAGACAGGCCTCGAGCAGGCACTTCTCCAAGAACGGATTGCCCACCTGAACCGCGGGGCGGCGTTCCTCGGCGCCCTGGTCCAGCTGCACCGAGGCGAAGGTCGCCCCGTGGATCCCGTCCCGGCCGGTGTCGGCTCCCACCAGCAGCAGAGGGTTCCCGGGCCCGCTGGCCCGGGCCCGTACCAACCGGTCGCGCCGCACCAGACCGACGCACATGGCGTTGACCAGGCAGTTGTGCTGATACGCCTCATCGAAGTACGTCTCGCCACCGACGGTCGGTACCCCGATGCAGTTGCCGTACCAGCCGATCCCCTCCACCACCCGGGCGAAGCGCTGACGCTGGCGGGGGTCGGCGAGGTCGCCAAAGCGGATCCCGTCCAGGAGCGCCACCGGACGTGCTCCCATGGCGAAGATGTCGCGCAGGATCCCCCCCACCCCGGTCGCCGCACCCTGAACCGGCTCGACCGCACTTGGATGGTTGTGCGACTCGATCTTGAAGCAGCACAGAAGGTCCTCACCGAGGTCAACCACCCCAGCGTTCTCGCCAGGACCCTGGACCACCCGACCGCCCTCGGACGGCAGCAGACGCAATAGGGCCTTGGAGGTCTTGTAGCTGCAGTGCTCGGACCACATCGCCCCGATCATCCCCAGCTCCAGCCGGTTCGGCTCTCGGCCCAACTGGTCGATCGCCGCTCGGTATTCCGAGTCGGTCAGCGCCAGTTCCCGCAGCTCGGATGGGGTGGGGGCCGAGCGCGGTGCCGCAATTCTCATCCGGGGAGCGCCGCCAGGTGCTGGATTGCCGAGTTGAAGAGTCGCAATCCGTCGTCCGATCCCAGCAGCTCCTCGCAGGCCCGCTCCGGGTGGGGCATCATCCCCAGGACATTCCCCTGCTGGTTGAGGATCCCCGCGATGTTCTGGAGCGATCCGTTGGGGTTGGCCAGGTGGGAGGGCTCGCCCGCTTGATCGCAGTAGCGGAGGGCGACCCGTCCCTCCGAGTTCAACCTGCCCACGGTTTCAGGGTCGGCGAAGAACCGGCCCTCACCGTGCGACACGGGCACTCGCAGCAGCTGACCCCTTTGGCAATCCGCCAGAAATGGGGTGCTGGTCGACTCCACCCGCAGCCAGGTAGGCTGGCAGCGGAACTGCAGACTCGAATTGCGCAGCAGCGCTCCCGGAAGCATTCCGGCCTCGCAGAGGATCTGAAAGCCGTTGCAGATACCGAGCACCAGTCCGCCCTGCAGGGCATGCTCGCGAACCGCCTCCATCAGCGGCGCGAACCGGGCGATGGCCCCGGCGCGCAGGTAGTCGCCGTAGGCGAACCCGCCCGGCAGGATAACCACCTCACAACCCTTGAGGTCGCGGTCGGCGTGCCAGAGCGGCACCGACTCCGCCCCGGTCAGCGCGACCGCGTGGGCGCAGTCCCGATCGCTCCAGGTGCCCGGAAAGACGGCGATCCCGAAACGCACGCTCAAGCGGCGGGGACCGGACGCAGCTCGAACCGATAGTCCTCGATCACTCCGTTGCAGAGAAGTCGCCGACACATCTCATCGACCCGCCCGCGCGCCGACTCCATATCCGCCTCCGCCAGTTCCAGGCGGATGAACTTGCCTACCCTGGCCTCCTCCACTTCGGGATAGCCGAGCGAATGCAGGGCGTCTTCGACCACCAGCCCCTGGGGGTCGTTGACCACCTCTTTGAGGCTGACCAGAACCTCGGCTACAAATCGCTGCCGGTGATCCGTCTCGATGCCTCCAGGTAGCGGTTTCGGGTCTCCTGAACCAACTGCAGGGGCAGCGGGGGTGCCGGTGGGTTGCGATCCCAGCCGGTGGAGAGCAGGTAGTCCCGGACCGGCTGCTTGTCGAATCCATGCGGGAACTCGCCCGCCTCTTGCTCCAGCTCCCACAGCCGCGACGAGTCAGGCGTCAGCAGCTCATCGATCAGCGTCAAAGAACCGTCGACGAATCCGAACTCGAACTTGCTGTCGACCAGGGTGAACCCCGATTCCCGGCAGTGGACCTGGGCCAGCCGGAAGATCCGCAGGCTGAACTCCTCGAGTCGCCGCGCCAGCTCACTGCCCACCAGTTGGGCGAGATGGACCCGAGAGATGTTCTCGTCGTGGCCGTGGTCGTTCTTGGTGGCCGGGGTGAATCGGAGCTCGGGCAGCTCGGCCCCGAAAGCAAGCCCCCTGGGAACCGGCTCGGAGGCCAGGGTCCCGGCCGCCTGGTACTCCTGCCAGCCGCTACCGGCCAACCGTCCCCGCACCACGCACTCGATATCGATCCGCTGGGCCTTGGCGACGAACATCGCCCGACCAGCCAGCTTGGCCAACGCCCCCCTGGGGAGCGCCGCTTCATCGTCGGGGCGGAGATGATTGGGGACCAGGTCGGCGGTCTTCCCAAACCAGTATCGCGACATGGCGGTGAGCACCCGGCCCCGCTCCGGGATCAGGGTTGGAAGGACGCTGTCGAAGGCAGAGATGCGGTCCGTGGAGACCATCAGGAGCTGGTCACCCAGATCAAAGGTGTCCCGGACTTTGCCCCGCCGGTATAGCGGCACGCCGGCTAACTCGACCTCCCCCATGCCCACCGGGAGCGGCGCAGCCTCACTCATCCCGAGTCAATACCACGGCACCCTCCGGGAACGGCTCCAGCAGCCCCACACGGCGAAAGCTCTCTTCGATCTGGGCAAGGTAGGGCTTGAGGTCAAAGCAGGCCGTCACCTCGTCTGGGCTGAGCGCGGCCACCACCTCTGGGCTCGCCTCGACGGTGGCTCGGAAGTCGCCGCCTGGCTGGTCCGCCTCCAGCGCCAGGGACTGCACCAGCCGGTAGGCGCTCTCACGCTTCTGGCCGGCGCGGATCAGGGCTAAGAGGAGCTGCTGGCTCTGCGAGATCTGGCCTCGGCGCTCGAGGTTGGTCCGCATCGCCACCTCGTCCACGTGCAGTCCCCCGACGACCTGGGCGAGAGTGCGGAGGATGTGGGCTGTCGCCATGGTGGCATCGGGCAAGGCGACCCGCTCGACGGAGGAGTGGGAGATGTCCCTCTCGTGCCAGAGGGCGACGTCCTCAAGACCCGCCACGGCCCAGCCCCGGAGCAGCCGGCAGAGCCCGGCCACCTGCTCCAGGCGCACCGGATTGCGCTTGTGCGGCATGGCCGATGATCCCTTCTGGCGCTCGCCGAAGGGCTCCCGCACCTCGCCTACCTCGGTGCGCTGCAAGTGGCGGAGAGTGGTTGCCAGTCGTTCGCACACCGCGCCCAGGACCGCCAGGGAGCAGAGGTAGGCAGCGTGGCGGTCCCGCGCCACCACCTGCGTGGTGATCGGCGCCGGCTCCAGACCCAGTTCCCTGAGGGCTAGGACCTCGATCTCCGGGCTGATGGTGGCGTGGGTGCCCACCGTGCCTGAGAGCTTGCCCACTTCAACGTCTGCCGCCGCCGCCGCCAACCGCTTCCCCGAGCGATTCAACTCGTCGTAGTGATTGGCGAGGACGAACCCGAAGGTGACCGGTTCCGCGTGCATCCCATGGGTGCGTCCAGCCATGGGGGTCTCCCGGTGTCGCTGGGCCAAGGTTCCCACCTGCCCTAGCAGCATCTGCAGGTCCAGCCGGATGAGCCCGCTGGCGCGCCGCAGCTGGAGCGCCAGCGCGGTGTCGACCACGTCCTGACTGGTCAGGCCCAGGTGGATCTGCGAGCCCTCGTCCCCCAACTGCTCCTGGACCGCGGTGACGAAGGCGGCCAGGTCGTGCCCCGACTCGGACTCGATCTGGGCGACCCTCTCGACCGAAGGAGGCTTCGCCTGACGGAGGGCCTCCATCTGCGCGTGGGGGATCTCCCCCAGGGCTGCCCTCGCCGCGCAGACGGCCAGCTCCACCTCGAGCCAGAGCCGCAGCCTGGTACCGTCCGACCATAGTTCCCGCAATTCCTTGGGGGCGTAGCGGTCGATCATGATCGACCGCCAGGCAAGGGTCGCTGCAGCGACAGGGCCGTCGTCACCTCAATTGAGTATAGGTGGCGGCCCCCGCACCGGGCCCTCCGGAGCCACCCGCGCAGCGGACGATCCGAGCCGGTTCGACAGAGGCCGCTCGGATCAAGCGTGGACCTCACGCCACTCGCTCGCCAGCAGGGCAAAGACGGCCTCATCAGTCCACTCTCCCTTGACGTACTCGTTCTCGACGAAGTGGGCCTCACGACGCATGCCCAAGCGTTGGAGCAGCCCGGCTGAGGCCGCGTTGCGGGCGTCGAGCCGGCCGACGATCCGGTGCAGCCCAAGCTCCTCGAAGCCAATCTGGAGCAGGACCCACGACGCCTCGCGGGCGTAGCCCAGGCCCTGGTAGTCCGGATGCAGCACGAATCCGATCTCCCCTTGCCGGTGCGCTTCGCTGGTCCAGCTCAGCACCACGTCGCCGACGACCCGGCCCAGCTCCCGAGGCACTACCGCCAAACACAGCCCGTCGCCCTCCCGCTCTATCGACACCTTGGCTGACTTGCGAGCCAGTTCCGCGGTGAGCTCCACTTCGGTGCTCGGCCCCTCGTAGAGGTAGCGGACGACATCGGCCCGTGACCGGTAGGCGAAAACGTCTGCATGGTCGCCCGCGACCAACGGCCGCAGCAGCAGGCGAGGGGTCTCGATTGGGAAGGGCGGCCGGATCACGACCCCAGGATAAATGCCCTGATATCGCGCCCAGCTCGGCAAGTAACCGGCCTCGTCGTCTCACCTTTGTGGTCCGACCATGGGGGGCCGGTCCGACCAGCCTCGCCCTAGCGGCAGCGCTGCCGCTTCCCCGATGGCGCCTACCGGACTACCGCACGAGAGACCTTCGCCCAGTGCTCGCGCTTCGTGCTGGGCAAGGCGGGTACCTTGGGCAGGTGGGGACAGGAGCGGCGCGGGCATTCGTAACCGCTTGCCCGCCCAGAGCGTTTGTGGTTCCGGTCCGCGGGTTACGGCGGTGAAACTCCCCCCGGATCACGAGCAGAGGCTGATCGCCCGGGCCCAGGCCGAGCCTGAAGCCTTCGGCGAACTGTATGACCACTATTTTCCCCAGATCTACCGGTACGTGGCTTCCCGAGTCCGCAGCGCGGAGCTGGCCGAGGACATCACCAGTGAGGTGTTCTTCAAGGCGCTCCGAGCGCTCGGTCGCTATCGGCCGAGCGGCCATCCGTTCTCCGCTTGGCTCTATCAGATCGCCATCAACACCATCACCGACCACTATCGCTCCCGCAAGCGGGGCGAGGACAGCCTGGAGAGTGGCCCGGAGCTGGCCTCGGACGGAGCGGCGGTCGATGACCAGGTGGCCGAGCGGCTGGAGCTGGATCAAATCTGGCAGGCGATCGACCGATTACCCGCTCAGCAGCGGACCGCGATGACGCTCAAGTACTCCGAGGACCTTCCCTTAGCGGAGATCGGGCACATCATGGGTAAGAGCGAGGGAGCGATCAAGCTGCTGGTCTTCCGCGGCACCGCGACCGTGCGCAGCACGCTGCGCCCGCTACCGGCTGAGGCGGAGGAGTCACGTGGCTAGGTTCTCCTGGTGGTTCGGGTCCCATCCCCAGTCCGCGGCTCCCGACGACGTCGATCCCGAGATGTGGGCGATCTTCCAGGTTCGTGAGGGAAGCGTCGACCCCGAGCTGCTCCAGGCCGCCGAGGAGATCCGCCGGCGCCTGAAGGCGCACCCCGCGCCGGACCCTTCCCCGGAGTTCCAGGCGCGGCTGCGGGCCCACCTCATGCGGGAGGCTCGGGAGAGCACAACGTCCCGGGTGAGGCCGCGAAGTCTGGCGCTGCCGCTCTTCGCGACCCTAGGGATCGCCGGGGTGGCTGCGGCTGCCGTGGTGGTGGCGTCGGTGGTGGCGATTCCGCTCGCGCGGGGTCAGGTGAAGGTGAAGGCGCCGATCGCCGGCCACCAAAAGCTCCCCGTGACCCAGGCAATCCGGATCAGCTTCAACCGGCCGATGGACGAGGCCGCAGTGGTCCGGGGATTGACCATCAAGCCCGCAGTCTCCTACCAAGCGACCTGGCCCAATCCGAAAACCTTGGTGATCTCACCGGCGCACGGGTTGGCCCCCAACGTTGGCTACGTCGTGACCATCCCTCAACCAGACGCCAAGGCCCAGAACGGGGCGGTGGCGCCGACGGATATCGTCATCCCCTTCGGTACTGGGTCAGTACCATCCACCCGCCAGGGCCAGATCCCGACGGTCGTGTCGGTGACCCACGTCGCCGCTACCGAAGGGGTCACCTTGCTCAGCTCCATGCCCGATGGGGCGCTCTTGGTGCTGAGCTCTGGGACGCCGGTGGCGGTGCCGTCGAGCGCGCAGTCCCCTGGCCCGAGCCCCTCCCCGACGGCTGCGTCGACCACTCCCGCATTCGCCGGACTTTCCTTCGGGACTTTGTATGTGCTGAGCCCCTCGCTGCAGCCGGTCGCTACCGATGCCGAGGGGGCGGTCGGCTCCCCGGACAGCCAGGAGATTGCCTACTGGACGCCAGGGAGCGACGGGAACCTCGAGCTGGAGGTGGTCGCCGCCAGTGGCAGCGGAACCCCGGAGACGCTCGCGACCTCCGCCGAGTCTGACCCTGGTCTAGCCTGGCTGGACAACGGCGATCTGCTCTACGCGGCGGCCGGTCAGCTGCGGCAGGTCAGCCTGGATGGACAGGTCACCACGGTGGACCCCAAGGTTGAGGTCGACCCCAGCGGCTTCTTCACCCTTTCTCCGTCAGCTCAGGCGGTCTTCGCCACTCCCGGCGGGATTCCCACCCTTTACTCACTTCCCGGTGGTACCGCGACCGCCCTGAGCGGCCTGGTCGGAGTGCCCGCCTGGGCAGCGACGGGAGCTGCGCTGGCTTACATCTCCGCCAGCGACGGTGCCGACACCGTGGAGTCGACCTCTGATCTCGGCGCCCAGAGCACGGTACTGCACACGGCGCCCGCGGGGATCCAGCTGAGCGACCTGAGCTTCGACCCCACCGGCACCTACCTGACGTACGTGTCCAGTGCCCCCGGTCAGTTGTCCCAGCTGAACGCGCTCGATGTCCAGTCCAAGGTCAGCGGCATCCTCGGCAACCTAGACGGGGTAAGCAACCCCATCTGGGCGCCGACCGGCGATCAGCTCTCGACGCTGGTCGACGTATCCGGCTCCGCCTCGCAGATCGTTGAGAGTCTGCTGTTGTCAGGTGGACCCCAGGGGCCGGCCATCGGTGACACCGCGGCGGATTCCGCCCTCGCGACCGCCTCCAGTCTGGCCCATCTGCAGGTCACCGCCGGACCCGCCGCCGCGGCCGAGATTGCCGCTCTGCTGGCGCCGGGAACCGGCTTCTCCCAGTCGGTGCTGCTGCCGGGCAAATTCGACCGCTTCTACGCCCTATCCACCACCGCGACCTCAGTCGGCTCGACCTCTTACAGCGTGAGCCTGCGTCTGATGCGCGACGCCACTAGTTCAGTCGGTCCTGCGTTCCTGCCGGAAACGGTCACGGTGCAGACGGCGGGAGCTTCTCCGCGAATCACATATATCTCGCCCGGAGTACTCACGCCGGTGCCAACAGGCCCGCTGGTGATGAGCGTTTCGGCGACCACCACCCACAGCGGCACGACCGTGTTTGCGATCCACTTTGACTCCGACCTCAATCCCCTGACGGTGGGATCGCAATCGATCACGCTGAGCGTCGGTGGTCACGTCGTTTCGGGTGCACAGTTCGACTACTCGGCGTTGACACGAACGGAAACCGTCACCGTCAACGCCCTGTCCGCGGGGGCGGTGACTCTGACCGTGGCATCACCCCTCGCTGACATTGACAACACTCCGATTCAGAATGCCTACCAAGTGGTGTTGCAGCCTCAGCCAGCGACTGCTGGCTGACCCGCATCGCGGCGGGCTGCCGCGAGCGTTGTGCGCCTACTGCGCTGCGGTGATGGCAGCTGCTAGTGCGGCCACCTGGCGGGCCTGTGACGACAGTTGTTTGAGATTCTGCGGCTGATCATCGCGCCACTTCTCGGCGCGGGGCAGCAGCCCCGGGTGGTTGGCGATGTACTCGGTCGTGAGCTTGCCCTCAAGGAAGTCCGCGTCGTCGAGGAGCGCCGCATGAAATGGAATGTTGGTGATGATTCCGCCAATTAAATACTCGAACAATGCTCGTCGCATGCGTGCGATCGCGTGGTCCCGACTCTCGCCGTAGACGATGAGTTTGGCCATCATGGGATCGTAGAACGGACTCACATTTCCCGGGCCTGCCAGCGAGCTGTCGACCCTTACACCCGGTCCTGATGGTTCGTGATATGACGTAACCCTTCCCGGAGTGGGTTGGAATTCATGCCAAGGGTCCTCCGCGTTGATTCGGCATTCGATCGCCCATCCGCGAAATTCGATCTGCTCCTGACGCCACGGCAATGGCTCTCCCATCGCCACCTTGAGCTGAGCCACCACCAGGTCGGTTCCGGTGACCAACTCAGTCACCGGGTGCTCCACCTGCAGCCGGGTGTTCATCTCCAGGAAATAGAAAGAACCGTGTGACTCGATGAACTCCACCGTGCCCGCGTTCACGTAGCCCACCGCCTGGGCCGCCTTGATCGCCGCCTGGCCCATCTCTTCTCGAGTCTCGCGGCTGATGGCGGTTGAAGGGCACTCCTCGACCAGCTTTTGATGGCGCCGCTGGATCGAGCACTCGCGCTCCCCCAGATGAATCGTGTTGCCCAGCGAGTCAGCCAGCACCTGGATCTCGATGTGGCGCGGGTCGGTCACCAGGCGCTCTAGGAATACGCGAGGATCCCCGAAAAAGCGCTGCGCGGCTTCCTGGCAACTGGTGATGGCGGCCCTGAGTTCCTCCTCGTTCTGGGCAGCGCGCATGCCGATGCCCCCGCCCCCGGCGGATGCCTTGACCAGGACGGGAAATCCGATCTCTCGGGCGGCCACGAGAGCCGCCGATTCGTCGGAGATGGCATCCGTGCCAGGGACCACCGGCACACCCGCCTGCTGCATCCGCTGACGAGCGCGCACCTTGTCTCCCATGGCCACCATCGCCGCCGGGGGCGGTCCGATGAAGGTGATCCCGGCGGCGGCACAGGCCTCAGCCAGCAGGGGATTCTCGGAGAGGAAGCCGTAACCGGGGTGAATGGCGTCCGCTCCCGAGTCCTTGGCGGCCCCCAGGATCCGGTCCAGATTCAGGTAGGACTCGGTTGGGGAGGCGGGCCCAATCTCCATCGCCGCGTCGGCCAGCCGAACGTGGAGCGCTCCCCGATCCGCCTCGGAGTACACGGCGACCGAGCGGAGCCCGAGGTCGCGGCACCCCCTGATCACCCGCACTGCGATCTCGCCCCGGTTGGCCACCAGAACGGTACCGAAGGGGCTCAACTTGGTCTAGGCGACCTGGACTAGAACGTCGCCACGGCTCACGACCTGCCCGACGGCAACCAGCACCGCGGTCACGCCGCCAGCCCGATCGGAGGGAATGTCGTTCTGCATTTTCATCGCCTCCAGCACGACCACCGTCTGACCCACCGTCACCTGGTCGCCAACCTTCACCGGAATCCGGGCGATCAGGCCCTGCATCGGTGCCTTGACGCCGTCACTCGCCGGCGCGGGCGCCGATCCTCCCGCCGCACTCGAAGCCCCTCCGCCCAAGCCGCCTCCGTCGGTAGCGGTAACCCGCACCTCGAAGACCTCGCCGTCGACCTCGACGGAGAACTCCCTAGCTGAGGCGGCGGGAGCTGCGGCTGGCGCCGGCTCCGGAGGTGAGGGGGGCGTGGGCGCCGACGGTAGTGGCGAAAACGGAATTGCAGCGGCATCCCCGATCGGCTCGCTGAGGTCCCCGCCGTCCACCACAGCCGCCGGGGCGGCAGGCGGAGGCGCGGGATCCGGCTCGTCCTCCAGCCGCTCCACCCGGGCCTCCCCCCGAAGCAGCGCACTGGTCGCCTCGGGGAAGAGCAGGAAGCTCAGCAGCTGGGAGTCGGACGGTGTGGTCCAACCCTGCCGCGCCAGCGTCCGGCGGGTGCCCTCGATGACCGGTTCCAGCACCTCGGCGGGCCGGACGGTGATCGGCTCCTCTTCCCCGATCACCAGTTTTTGGATCTCGGGATCCACCGCGCCTGGTGGCTGTCCGAAGAGCCCCAGGAAGTAGTCCTTCACCTCCTGGGCGACTGTCAGGTAACGCTGTCCGGAGGCGACGTTGGCGACTGCCTGGGTGACCACCACCTGGGCGATCGGGGTGATCAGCGGCGGGTAGCCCATCTCAGCCCTGACTCGGGGGATCTCCTCCAGTACCGCGGGCAGCTTGCCCTGGGCACCTTGAGTCTCGCACTCGCGGCGCAGGTGCTCCAGTACCGACGGCGCCAGCTGCGTCCGGAGGGTCGAAGAGTCGTACTGCCAACCACTCGGGTCGGCGATGGCCTCGTAGAGAGGCATCAGCTCGTCGAGCGCATCGGCAGCCGCCAGGACCCGGGCCTCATGCAGTCGGGGCTGCAGGTCGGTGCCACTGAGGGCGGCATAGACCCCCTCGGTGCTGGGCAAAGAGGCGCCTCCCGCCAGCGGCGAGAGGCAGACATCGAGGTTCTGGGCACCCGCCTCGGCCGCCGCCAGATACGCGAAGGAGGCCTGGCCGGTGATGGTGGCGCAATGGACGCTGACCGGCAGCTTGGTGTGCTCGCGCAGTCCCTCCACCAGCGCCCGGGCCGACCCGGCCCCCAGGAGGCCGGCCGGATCAAACAGGCAGAGGCTCTGGTACCCGAGCCCAGCCAGTTCCACCCCCAGGGTCAGGAAGCTCTCCACCGTGTGAACCGGGCTCTCGGTGTAGACCAGGGTCCCCTCGGGATGCTTGCCGGCTGCCAGAACCGCCTCGGCGACGTGGGCCAGGTTGCGCGCATCGTTGAGCGGATCGAAACAGCGGAAGACGTCCAGTCCGCACTCCGCGGTCAGGGCCACGAAGCTGTCGACCGCATCGTCGGGGAGCGGCCGATATCCAACTAGAGACTGGCCTCTGATCAGCCCCACGAGCGGGACCTTGGTGCCGGCCCGGATGGCCCTCAGTCGCTCGAAGGGGTCCTCCCCCAAGTGCTCCAGCGACACCTCGAAGGTGGCGCCGCCGAAGACGTCCAACCCGGCGTACCCGCACCCATCCAGCCTTTCGAGAAGGGAGAGAAGGTGCCGGGTCCGGACTCGGCTCAAGAGCAAAGTCTGCTGCCCGTGACGTAGGCAGCTCTCGATCAATCCGATCGGGGCCATGAACTGCCAAGGGTAACGGGAGGGGTGCCCGCGGCGCGAATTCTGCCGCTCAGGCGAGCCGGCTCTGTGAACTCCCCTGGTCGAAGGTCAGTTAATTCGCATCCCCGATGGCGGCCTTCGAATCTTGGTGCCTCGCCGCCTGCAGCAGCTCCTCCAGGGACGGTCCGGGCGTCTGGTCCTGAAATCGGGCAAGACGGGAGTAGAGCTCAGCCGCCGCCCGGTGAAACCCTCCGGGGACCTCGACGGCCTCCAGGGTGTCGGCGATCTGCTCCATCTCGACCACGAACCGCCAGGCCTTGCGCGGGGTCGAGTTGACACTCCGCTTCAGCCGCGCGGCTAGCTCGGGTTGTGACACCATCCACTCCTCACGGAGCGCCCTATCGACCCCCAGAGCATCGGCCGCCGCCAGGGCGGCTAGCAGCAAAGCCGTGCTGCCCTTGGTCCACGCCGCGTAGCACATCTTCAGCGCGGAGGCCGCGCCGGTCGGTCCCTCCAGCACCGTGGTGGTGAGGCGGTCAGCGCCGGCGAACAGCAGCGCGATTCCCGCGGCACCTTCTCCAGAAAGGTAGAGCCGCGCCTCGTCCGGTCCCGGTGGGCCCCCGATGATTCCGGCGTCGACGAATTCGATTCCACTCTCCCGGGTGAGCCTTTCGATCATCCGCGCAGTCTGGGGAGAGATGGCGTTGGCGTCGACGTACACACCCTGGAAGTTGCCGGCCGCGACCTGCTGGGCTACCTGGCGGGCTGCCTCCGGTGGGCAGATGGAGAGGATCACCGAGCTGGCTCGAAGCAGCTCGGGGAGGGATCCCGCCTCGGTGAGTCCGGCCGCGATGGCGCGCTGTCGGGTGCCCTGGGTGCGACCTTGGCCGACCCACAGCACCGGGACACCGCTGGCGATTAGTGCCGCCCCCACCGCCGCCCCATCTCGCCGGGGTGAAGCAGGCCGACCGTAGGGGTCGGTGCGCTCACCATCCGACCTTTGCCGACCGAGCCTAGTGCCGCGACCGCGACTGGCAGTCGACGCACCGGGTGGCCCACGGCAGCGCTTCCAATCGAGCCGCGGGGATCGGCTCGGCGCAATCGTCGCAGCGAGCGTAGGTGCCGGCATCCACCTTGGCAACCGCGGCTCTGACCTCCTCTCCCAGCTTCTCCAGTTCGCCCGCGGTCCGCGAGCGGGCCATCCGGTCCGCCGCCTCGGCGACGTGATCGCCGGCGCGCTTGCCGTACTGCACTTGGGTGCCTGGCTCGGGGGCCGCCACCGCGAGGGACGACTCTTCGGCGGCCAACTGGCTCAGCTTGGCTTGGAGCAGTTGGCGAGCCCGCTGCAGGTCGAAGCCGGTCGCGTCGGCGGAGGGGATGGCGTCGGCCAAGGGGCCCACCTCGAAAGTGATTTGAGTCCGGCCGCGGCATCCGGGGCGGCTACCGGTGGGAGCCTCGATCAGGCTCCGATGTCCTGACGGTACCGCATCCCCGGAAAGCTAATCGCCGCCAGCCCCGAGTATGCCCCGAGGCGAGCGCTCGTCACGTCCTTGCCGACGGCAGTGCAGATCAGCACTCGTCCACCGGCGACCTCCACCGAACCGCCCGGACCCGGACGTGTCCCCATCTGAAATACCAGACAACCCATCTCCTCGGCCGCGTCGATGCCGCTTACCTGCCCACCTGCAGTGACCGCCGCCGGGTACGGTTCCCGGACGGCCACCACGCCGACGCAGGCTCCCGCCCGAGGCTCCGGATCAGACGCGCTGAGCTGGCCCCCAGCACTCTGCCACATCAGTGGAACGGGATCCGGAAGCAGGGGGAGTTGAACCTCCGTCTCGGGATCTCCCAAGCGGGCGTTGAACTCCAGGACCTGGATCGCCCCGTCGACCAGCATCGCCCCCACGTAGAGGCAGCCCCGGTAGGGCGTTCCCCGGCGGGCCATCTCCCTGAGCGTGGGCTCGACCACCTCCTTTCGAACCCTCTGGTTCAGCGCTCGCCACCCTTGGTCAGGGGCCGGAGCGTAACTCCCCATGCCCCCGGTGTTGCCACCCTGGTCGTGATCGAAAGCGCGCTTGTAGTCCCGCGCCGGGGGCAGCATCACCGCGGAGACCCCGTCGCAGATGGCGAAGAACGAGGCCTCCTCGCCCTCCAGGCAGTCCTCGATCAGAACTCTGGCACCGGCCGCCCCCAGTTCCCGGCGCAGCAGCAACAGCTCCACTGCCTCACGGGCTTCCTCCTCGGTGCGGCACACGAAGGCGCCCTTGCCCAGGGCCAGCCCGTCCGCCTTGACCACCACCGGAGCGCCCCGCTGGTGCACGTGCGCGAGCGCCAGCTCGGGGTCAGCGAAGGCGGCGAAGGCGGGGGTGGTGACCGACGCCCGCCTCATCACCTGCTTGGCGAAGATCTTGCTGCTCTCCAGCTGTCCCGCCTCTCGACCCGGGCCGAAGCAGCGAATTCCCGCCGCCTCCGCCGCGTCTCCGACCCCGGCCGCGACAGCGGCATCAGGGCCGAGCACAACCAAGTCGACGCCCTCGGCCCGGGCCAAGGCAACCAGTGCCGGGGCATCGGTCGCCGCCACGGCCCGGTTCTCTCCGATCAAAAGGGTGCCAGCGTTGCCCGGGGAGCAGATGACCCGCTCCACCAGAGGACTTCGCCCACAGGCCCAGGCCAGCGCGTGTTCCCGGCCGCCCCCACCCACCACTAGCACCTGCAGTGTCCGATGATCTGGGGCCG
>Ga0307373_10005547_pt1 | contig 20568 bp, 16 predicted proteins | sample OX2MG_FD_202534 | JGI IMG/M metagenome (GOLD analysis project Ga0307373, IMG submission 202534) | Soil microbial communities from Risofladan, Vaasa, Finland - OX-2 | ecosystem: Environmental > Terrestrial > Soil > Coastal area > Acid sulfate soil | place: Finland: Risofladan, Vaasa | collected...
ATCAAGGTCCAGACCCCGGCGACCGCGATTGCCCCTATACCTCCAACCACGACAGCCGGTACCGCGCCCCACCATTGCGCCGTCACGCCGCTTTCAAAACTCCCAAACTCGTTGCTGGCTCCAATAAATAAGGAATTCACAGCACTCACTCGCCCTCGCATCGCCTGCGGCGTGGCCAACTGCAGCATGGAGGAGCGGACAATAATGCTGACCATGTCGGCCGCCCCAACGACAAATAAAGCGGCCAATGACAGCGCCATATTGCGCGACAGTCCGAACACCACCGTAGCCACGCCGAATACCACAACAGAAAACAGCATACGAATTCCCGCGTTATGGCTGATCGGCCGCCAGGTCATCAATATGGAGACGCAAAGAGCTCCTAGCGCAGGAGCTGCTCGCAGGATTCCCAAACCTATGGCACCGGAATGCAGAATGTTTTCAGCAAAAATCGGCAGCAGCGCAACCGCCCCGCCTAGCAGCACCGCAAACAGATCCAGCGTTGTGACACCCAGGAGCAGCTTTTTGTGCCACATATATCGGAATCCCGCCAAAAGCGTTTCCGCCGAAATCGCCCGTTGTTCCTGACGCCCGGGACGCACTGACAGCGATGCGAGAAGAAACAGAAATACGAATAACGTTGCCAGGGCAAACGCGTACACGATTGCGCCGCCCTCCAGGTGTTTGCCTGTTGGGCTCGGTAGCCAGCGCACCAGCGGCAACGTGAATAGCACTCCACCCAGCGCCGGCCCGACAAAATTCGCCAGTTGAAAGATGGACGCGCCCCAGGAAACGGCGTTGACGAAATCTCCCTTCGGCACCAGGTGTGGCAGAAATGCCGAGCTCGCCGGACCACTAAACGAGCGCCCAGTCCCCACCAAAAGCAACACTGTAAACAAGGCAGCGACATGCTGGGTGCCGATCCACGAAAGATAAAACAACGTTCCCGTACAAAGACATTGCAGCCCATAGCAAACCAGGATGATGTGTCGCCGGTCATAGCGATCGGCTGCGTGTCCGCTCACCAGAAGGAACAAGATTCCCGGCAGAAACAGAGCCAACCCCGCATAGCCAAGATCGATGGCTCGATGCGTAATCGCATAGATTTGCCAGGACACGGCGACCGCCTGCGCCTCGGCGCCAATAATGACGAGCAGCCGTGCCAGCTGATATCGACGAAAATCGCGGGAGGCGAATGCGGCAGCGCCGCGAGCCGGTTCGTGCGGAATCGACATTCCTTCTATCCTGTCACAGTTTCAATGGGCATGCTTTGGACGGGACATCCTCATGCGTCATGCCGCTGCTTACACGCCGCATTGACTATTTTGGTTGCGAGGATAGTGACATGCAAACGCGCGAACAGCGCTCACCAGCGACGCAGCCTTCCGTTCGCGCTAACTCACTTGCTGCAGACTTGCGCGCATTCCGCGATTCAGTATGGACTCCACATACCCGCTCACCGCTTGAGAGAATCCTGGCAATCCCCGCAAATCTTTGCCCCACCAATCCTCGCGTTGCAGCACCGATTCCGTCAGCTTGCGGATTCCCTCACCCGACCCGTCAAACCCTGACCATAGCCGCGCAAACGTCTCCAAAATCGATGGGCCATCCTGAATGCGATATTCCTCGCCGCCGCGATGGCCAATCAGAGCGCCATCCCGAACTTCCGTCCCACGATAAAACGTAATCAGCGCGGCGAGCGCGAAGGTCAAACGAGCGGGCAGCTCGCCTTTCATCGCAAGGTACTGTTCAACAGATGGCAACACGCGCGTCTTGTACTTCGAAACCGAATTCAAGGAAATACTCAGCAATGCGTGTTGAATAAACGGATTGCTGAAGCGCTCAAATACTGCGACGGCAAACGCGTCCAGTTCCTGCCTCGGCAAAGTCAGGGTCGGAATTACCTCGTCGTAAATCGCTCGGGTCATAAAGCCACGGATCAGCGGATCCTTCATGCATTCGCCCACCAGGTTCTCGCCCGCCTGATATGCGGCCAGAACCGTGGCCGTATGAGCGCCATTCAGTATCCGCACCTTGCGGTCTCGATAGGGCGTCATATCGTCAGCAAAAATCACATTGAAGCCCGCTTCGCGCAGAGGCAGTTCCCTCGCCAATGAGGGTGGACCTTCAATCACCCACAGATGAAACACCTCCGAGGTATTGAACAAATCGTCGACGTATCCACACTGTTGCCACAACGTCTGAATCTCATCGCGCGGAAAGCCGGTAACAATGCGATCCACCAGCGTGTTCGTAAAAATGTTGGCCGACTCGATCCATTCCACAATCTTCGGATCGATGCCCCAATTTGCCGCCGTTTGCAGTACCGTCTCTTTCAACTTGTCGCCGTTGCGCTCGATCAGCTCACAGGGTAAAAGTACAAACCCCTTCGACATATCGCCTTCGAACGCCTTGTAGCGCTCGATTAGCAGTAGTGTCAGTTTTGCCGGAAACGAGACAGGAGGCGCATCGCTCTGCCGGTCTTCTGCCCGGTATACGATACCTGCCTCGGTTGTGTTGGACACGATGAAGCGAAGATCAGGGCTGTGTGCGCACTTCAGGTATTCATCGAAGTCCTTGTACGGATCGATGCCGCGACGGATCGCAGTGGAAATGCTTTTTTCTTCGACCAGCCGACCATTCTCGATGCCGCGCGCAAGGTGCGTATACGCTCCGTTCTGCTGATTCAGTGTCTTTACTGTCCCCGGAGTCATTGACGCCACCACAACCACTCGTCCGCGGAAGAGACCTTTCCGGTTCATGCCATCGATCATCCAATCCACGAATCCACGGAGAAAAACACCTGCGCCGAATTGCAGCACTCGTTCCGGCAGGCCCTCTGCCGTTCCTTCGGGTGTCAGTTCCGGATGATTTTTAAGGAATTCCGCGTTCAAGCGCGGCAGCGTTGCAGCGGTCGAGGTTTCCATCTCGGTTGGCCCACCTTCTCTCCATCACAAATGTACCAGTGTCACTCTGTCTTCCGGCATGTGGCTTTTGCTGGGCAAGCAGGTGAATCCCGGGCACGGACTGAATTGGGGAAATGTGGCAGAGGAGATGGAGATTCGCGCTTCAGAGTCGACGGCTAGATCGACTCTCTCATCGCCGTGACCGATGCGTCGTCGCTGCGTTCACGGCTACATCCGTATGACAAGCAGTTTTTAGTCTTCCGCTGAATTCGTCGATGCAGGCGCCGGCGATTTGCGCGCCATTCTGATGAGGGGGAGATTCTATTCGTGCATCGCCGTGCGAGTCACGCGGCAGATATAGCCTACACTTCCGCGTAGCTTGCCAACGCCATCTGGTTGTGGATGAATAGCGTCGAACCGCGAAAATCCAGCAGATGCCGATTTTTGAAATCGCTTAGCGTCCGCGTGACCGTTTCGCGAGAAGCGCCAATGCACTCGCCGATTTCACCATGCGTCAGTGTGAGCTTGAATTGATTGCAATGATTGGTTGCATCGGCGGCCGCACACAACTCCAGCAGCAGCCGTGCCAGCTTCACGGGCGCGCTGGGCGCGAGTCCGACGGTGCGCAGTTGTTCACAAGCCCGCGTATAGTCCAGGCTTAAATCGCGTGCCACGCTCGCATACGCAGCGGGATAGCGTAGCAGAAACTCCAGAAAATCCTGCCGCCGCACCGATGCAATTTTGCAGGGACGCAGCGCTTCTGCGGTCATTTCATACTCCTTGCCGGAAAGGACTGAGGTCAGCCCCGGCAATTCGCCGGGCCCAGCAATGCGCAGGATCAGCCGTCGACCATCGATCGAATTCATGGAGAGTTTCACCTGACCCTCCAACAGAACGTAGACGCGCGACGGATTTTGTTTCTCCTCAAACAAAACTTCGCGCGCCTCATACGTCTGTCGAATTGACATGGATTCAAAGTCGGCCAGCGCTTGCGGTGGCAATGCCTTGAAAAACTCCCCCGCATGATACGAATTGCAACGATCTGTCCGGTCGGCGTGATAGGTGTGTGGCATGTCAATCATTCTCCTGAATGTCGTTCGTTGTATTGCGCTGAGCTTGCTCTGCAAAAGACTCGGTCAACGGGCTTCCAGTAAGAATTGCCGGCTGTTTCTCTCGACAAATCTGGCGCAGAACCTGCATACCGCCGACGTCAACATAGGTCACATCACGCAGATCGAGGGTCGCCGAACGCTTGTCGAGCGTAGTCGCCAGGTCGCCCCATACTGCAGCCAGTTCCTCGGCCCATGGGCCAACGACTCTTCCCTCAAGCTTGATGACGGCTGCGTTCGGATTGTTCGCGATCGTTATTCGTAACGTAAAGTGGCTCGTGCCTGCGCCATGCACTCTCTAATGGCACGTCTTGGGCCAAACCTGATACCTCACGCGACCGCATCCTGCATGTTGTTTACAGAGAATAAGTTATAGGTGGGTTGCGGTGCGGAGATTTGTCCTATTGCAAAGCCACGTGACGAAGTGACGAAGACGATATTTCGTCGCCGAGACTACATATAGTCGCTGCGCTCGATGCCGAGCTTCTTCAGTTTAGAGTTCAAGGTAGTGCGTTTCAGTCCGAGTCGCTCCGCCGCCCCGCCCGATCCGCCAATCATTCCACGGGTCTCCCGCAGCACTCGAAGGATGTGTTCCCGTTCGGCCGCTTGCAGGTTTGGATCGACTTCGGAAACCACTTCGGATTCGGCATTCGCCAACTCCGCCAGTGGAACATGAAGCACTCTGCCGCGGGTTAGAATTACGGCGCGTTCAATAAAGTTCTCCAGCTCCCGAATGTTCCCCGGCCACTTCCAGCTCACCAGCGCCTCCATGGATTCCTCAGGGATGGATTCGATCGACTTTCCCATGCGCCGACAGTGCTTGTCGACGAAATGGCGAACCAGCATCGGGATATCGCTGCGACGATCGCGCAACGGCGGAGAAACCACCGGAAAAACCTTCAGTCGATAATAAAGATCGCTGCGAAATTGCTTTTCTGCCACCATCTTTTCCAGGTCACGATTGGTCGCCGCAATCAGGCGAACATCCACCCGGATGCTCTGCGTTCCACCCAGCCGCTCGATCTCCCTCTCCTGCAAGGCACGCAGCAGCTTGGGCTGCAGATCCAGCGGCATCTCGCCAATTTCGTCCAGAAACAATGTGCCTTCGTGTGCCAATTCCAGTCGACCCATTCGGCGTGCGATCGCCCCGGTGAATGCGCCCTTCTCGTGACCAAACAACTCACTTTCTAGCAAGCCTGCAGGAATCGCGGCACAGTTCAGTTTGATGAATGTGCGCTCGCGTCGAGGGCTTAGCCGGTGAATCGCGCGCGCCAACAGCTCCTTGCCGGTTCCCGTCTCTCCTTGAATCAGCACCGTCGCATCGGTCGGCGCGACAGTCTCAATATCCTTCAGCACATGTTTCAGGCCGGTACTCTCGCCGACAATGTCCTCAAAGCGATGCTCCATGTTGAGCTCGTCTTCAAGGTATTTCTTCTCCTGCGAGAGTTTGTCGCGCAGATCGGCGATTTGCCGAAAGGCGAGCCCATTGTTCACCGCCATCGCAATCTGACCGGCGATTTGCCCCAGCATGTCGGCTTCGCGCTGACTGAAAGCCGACTCCATCCGGCTGGCCACCATCAGAGTTCCCAACGTCTGCCCACGGTTGATTAACGGCACCCAGCATCCCGACATCATCTGCTTGTCCGTCAAATGCCGTACCGCTTCTCTGGCGTAGGGGCCGAGGTTAATTTGATTCAGCAATACGGGCTCGCCCAACCGAAACGCCGAGCCGGCGGGTGAGTTTTCAATCGAGATAATGGTCTCCGTCTGGTTGGCCTGTTTGCCTTCGCCGGCTTCCAGAAATTGTTCCCGCAATCCACCCGATACCGGATCGCGCAGCGCCAGGGTCGCGCAATCATGCGGTACCACATCGCGAATACTGGCAGAAATTGCCGACAGCATTTTGCGGATATCCACATTGGCCAGTAGAACCGTGCTCAGCTGCAGCATCAACGCTTCTTCCGCGCGTTTGCGGTCGGTAAAGTCGCGCGTAATTTTGGCAAAGCCGGTCAGCTCATTGTGCCCGTCGAAAATCGGCGTAAGGACGACATTCGCCCAGAAACGCGACCCATCTTTCCGGATGCGCCATCCTTCCGCTTCAAATCTTCCCTTGGCTCTGGCGATCCTCAATTGCTCGTCCGGCTTTTTTCGCTCCGACTCGTCATCGGGATAAAAAATGGAGAAATGCTGCCCAATAATTTCGCCCGCGCTATAACCTTTGATTCGCTGGGCTCCCGGATTCCATGTCGCCACATATCCTTTGGAATCGAGCAGGAAAATGGCGTAGTCCTTCACGCTGTCAACGATCGACCGCAACTGCTGATCTGATCGCCGCAGCGCGTCCTGCGCCATGCGCTGAAAGGAAACATCCCGCACGAAGCTCAGAACGATCGGACCATTCGCCGTGTCCACCGGGCGAAGCATGATGTCGACTGGGATTTCGCTGCCATCTTTCCGCAAGCCAAACAGGTTCAGGCCGCCACCCATCGATCGGGTCCGTGGGTGCGCACTATAGTCCTCGCGATGGGCGGGATGCCTCCCGCGAAAACGCTCGGGAACCAGGTTTTCAATCGGCAGACCGGTCAGTTCCCCCGAACCATACCCGAACATCGCCTCTGCCTGATGATTTGCCGCACGAATGTGTCCCTGCGCATCCGTGACCAGGATGGCATCGGGGGAAAAATCGAAAAGTTGTTGGATCGCCGGAAAAGCGAACGTATCCTCTGGAGGCATGTGCGTTGCTACCTATTCTAACTTTATGCGCTCCAGCCGTCGTTCGCCGAGCACCTGAAATCAATTTCAACGTTTCAGAATATTTTGCCGCATTCGGTAATGCCAGCCAAATCGTACTTTGCGACTCGACCACTCTGCCGCGGCCGTATTTTTTTGAACGACAGAAGCAAGAAGATTGCCCTAGAATCTTTCCGGATTATTGGAAACAATGATGGATCTTCGGCCTTAGCCCGATCATCAGATTATGAGCGCTGCGGCCAAGATACCCGCCTAAAGGAATTTGCAATTTCATGAGCAAAATCTCGTCGGAGTTCACCTCCGAGCCCATCAGTGTGACCGCCCCTCGGATGTGGGCCGTCAGCCTCACCAGCCTGCTATTCATTTTGTTGCAGAGCGCCTGCACGGTCGCCGTCGCTTTCAGCGGCGTCAACGCTGCCGTGGGACTGGGATCGTTCGCTGCCGCCGTCGGCCTTACCCGGCTCACGGGCAGCTTTCACGCTGACCTGATTCGTATTCCCATGATGGTTTTGGCTCTCGCAGGTTCGATATTCACACTTTATATCGTCCGTCGTGCCCGGGTTTTGCGCGCCCGTCCCGCATCGCAATGGCGGGTCCGCCCTCTAACTTCGAAAGAAAAACGCAGGGAAACCTTTCAGATTGCGCTTTCCGTACTTACCATCCTGCTGATCGTAGCCGAAATCGTAACCCACGTGCATATCACTCACGGCTTCTAATCGAACCGGCGGTCCATTGCGATGGGCAATGGAAGCACCCTGCACCGGCGACTCGGCGGCTCGTGAAAACGTTCACGAAGCGGTCTGAAATATTGTCATCTTACTGGTGAATCGCCGCAGGCCCCCAAAACGATGAAAATTTCGCTCCCAGCGAAAATAACTTGCCGCTCTTGTAACCAAATGCGATCTGAGGGATTCTAACGTTGCACAGCCCGCGTGGAAACGCGCGAGTCTGCAAAACCAGGAGGATTCACAATGAAGAATTCGATGAAATCGATCATGCTGGGCGCAGCGGTGGGCGGAATGCTCGGTTTTCCCGCGGTAGCTCTGCACGCAGCGACTCCAAACTCTGCGCCCAACACTGTATCGGCGAACGGCCAGTATCTTGGTCAAACCGCCTTTTCCGGGCTGTCCGCCATGGAGAAGCACTCTTGTAAAGGCAAGAACAGCTGTAAAGGCAAGGGTGGTTGCAAGTCCAGCGACAATGGATGCAAAGGCAAGAACAGCTGCAAGGGCAAGGGTGGTTGCGCAACCGACGGTTCGAAGATGCCTGGCTAGTCCTTCGTGGAATGGTTCCTCCTGCGAAGAGACTCTCCTCGCAGGGGGAATATTTCAATCGCACCTTCTCAGGATGAAACATGCCAGCCAATCGTTTCAATGGATTTACCGAATACGGCGTAGGGATTGGGTTGCGCGTCCCCCACTACCAGCACATTTTGGAGAAGAAACCGGTCGTCGATTGGTTTGAGATCATCTCCGAAAACTACATGGTGGATGGAGGACGCCCGCTGACCGTGCTGGACTCCATATTGGAGCAGTATCGTGTCGTACAACACGGCGTCTCCATGTATTTTGGCTCCGCCGATCCGCTGAATCGTGAACACCTGAAACGTCTCAAGGCCCTGGTTCGCAGAACCGGCACACCGTGGCTGTCCGATCATCTCTGCTGGGGTAGCGTCGATGGTCGATATACCCACGATCTGCTGCCGATGCCCTATACCTTTGAGGCCGCCCGATTGACCGCGGAAAAGATTCGCCTGGTTCGGGACTTTGTCGAGGTTCCGGTGGTGGTCGAGAACGTGAGCAGCTATGCGGAATTCCACGTATCTGAGATGGCAGAGTGGGAATTTTTGAATGAAGTCGTTGAGCGCGCGGACTGCGGCATCTTGCTCGACGTAAATAACATCTACGTTTCTTCACAGAACCATAATTTCGACCCACACGTGTATGTCGATGCCGTTCCGGCGCACCGGGTAGCGCAGATCCATATCGCAGGACACTCAAAGTTCGAGAAGTACATCCTCGACACGCATGATCACCCGGTTCTTGACCGTGTATGGAGTCTGTATGAGCGGGCCATCGAACGCTGTGGACCCACCGCAACATTGCTGGAGTGGGACGATCGAATTCCTTCCTTCGACGAGGTCCATGCCGAAGCGTTGAAGGCGAACAAGTATCTGAAAGCCGCCTCGACCGGAATATCGGAGCAGGAGAAAGTTCTGGAGTACGCGCGATGACCGGTCTGCAGGAATTGCAACATCGCATGGCCAAGGCTGTGATGCAGCCGCTGACTGCACGGGAGCAGATGCGGCGCCGGAATTCTGCTGGACAGTCGAATGCGGCAGAAGCAGACCAGTTCATCCGTCCCAATGACCGGTTGACTTCGTTTGAACGCCTGGAGATTTACAACCGTCAATATTGGTTTCGCTTGTTCTCAAGCTTTGAAGAAGATTTTCCTGGCGTGCAGGCAGTCGTGGGCCGGAAGCGATTTCAGGCTCTGATGCGAGCCTACCTTGAGGCGCACCCTTCAACTTCGTTCTCCCTTCGCAACCTGGGATCGCGGCTGGTGAACTGGCTGGAAGAGAATCCTGCATGGACTGAACCGCACTCTGAAATGGCCATCGAAATGGCCCGTTTGGAATGGGCGCACATCGAAGCTTTCGACAACGCAATATGGCCATCGTTGACTGTCGACGCTCGAGCGCAGATCGGCGCAGAGTCACGTATGACGTTGCAGCCGCATGTCAGGCTGATAGAGGCACACTATGCGATTGACGATGCGCTGATCGCCGTTCGCAATGAAAGCGGCAGCAGAGACACCTCCAGCAATAACGCGTCGACCGGACACGTTAGTAAACGCACGCGAGCTCTTCGCGAGATGAAACGAGAAACAGTGCATATCGCCGTGCACCGGTTTGAGGACACCGTGTACTACCGCCGACTTGCGGCGGAAGACTACCGACTGTTGCTGGCATTACAACAGGGAGTCGCCCTCGGAGATGCAATCGACATTGCCTTTGACGGTAGCTTGATTCCCGAACATGAGCGACCGGCGTATTTGCAATCGGCTTTCTCCTATTGGACGACCATGGGATGGTTTTGCACTCCGCCCGTGGATCGACAAGGTTAAGGGAATTCATGAAGGCTTTAGCTACGTTGTATGCTCGTTTTTCTGCCTTGGCCTCCTACCTTCAGTCTCCATTCCTGCTGGCTGTGCGCCTGTATTGGGGTTGGCAATTTGCCCAATCCGGATGGGGACGCCTGCATCATGTAAGCCAGGCGACCTCTTTCTTCGCCAGCTTGAACCTCCGGTTTCCAGAGGCGACGGTGGTCTTTATTTCGAGCCTGGAATTTGTGGGAGGAATCCTGTTGATCGTCGGCCTCGCGTCCCGGCTCACTGGCTTGTTGCTGGCTGGCGATATGCTGGTGGCATATTGGACGGCAGACCGCGAAGCACTCTCCTCGATCTTCTCCGATCCAGGAAAATTTTATGGGGCTGCCCCTTACACATTCTTATTTACGTCTTTGATGGTGTTGATCTTTGGAGCCGGTCTGTTCTCTGTGGATGCGTGGCTGTCGCGGCGCTGCCAAGCCGGGATCGATCGACCATGACGCCGACGTTGCAGGGAAGAGATGAAGCGCAGATGATTGCTTCTATCCTTGCCGGGGACTCGCACCAGTTTCACCAGCTCATTCGTCCCTATGAGAGAAGTCTGTACGTCATGGCACTCTCTATGCTGCGGAACGAAGCCGATGCCGAAGACGCTGCGCAAGAAGCGTGCCTGAAAGCATATCGAAACCTGGCTAGCTTTCGCGCGGATTCAAAATTCGGCACCTGGCTGGTCAGTATCACGCTCAACGTGGCCCGCAATCGTCTGCGCCGGAATCGATTGACGCACATGGAATCTCTCGACGTTCCACCCGAAGAGCAGGGGCACGTCTCGCCGGCCCTGCTGCGAGATTGGCGGGAAGTGCCGTCGGAGGTTTTAGAGCGCGCCGAGGTGCGACTGATCCTGCGCAAGGCGATCGTTGCTTTGCCAGAAATCTACCGCGAAGTATTTCTCTTGCGAGACGTGAAAGAGCTGAGCATCAAAGAAGCGGCGGAAACATTAGGCATCAGTGAAGCGTCTGTGAAAGTGCGGCTGCATCGCGCTCGAACGGTGCTGCAAAAAACTCTGGCGCCGGAATTGAAGAGCCTGGTCCATCAGAAAGGGAGGTGGTTTCCATGGTTATAGATTGCAAGCACGTTTGGAACAACATCTCGGGCTATTTGGATGGGACTCTCGATCCTGTTGTCTTGCAGCAGGTGCAGAAGCATCTGGAGCATTGCGGTATTTGTTCTGCCATTCTGGACTCGACCCGAAACATCCTGATCCTCACAGCCGACGAGCGTGTGTTTGAGCTGCCTCTTGGTTATAGTGATCGTTTACATGCTCGGCTGGAAGCGGAGATCCAAGGAATATCTCTGTCTCGGAATGGCGGCTGATTAGTAGAAGCAGCCAGCATCAACTTTCTTCTTGGTTTCGTTCCAGCGCGCCGATCTTCTCCACGAGATCAAGAATAGATTCAGCCCTCCTGACAAGTAGCACATCGTTTTCTTCATTGCCCACTGTCGTAGATACTGTCTTTATGTCAGCGACCGCTGCGGTACTGGGAAGGATCGGACTTCCAGCCAGTATCCGGGAAATTGCATCGCGTCGATGGGATGTGGTTATCATCGGTGCCGGACACAATGGTTTGGCCTGCGCTACCTATCTGGCTCGCGCGGGCAAGTCCGTGCTGGTACTCGAAAGCCGCGAACGGGTGGGTGGCGCCTGCACCATTGAAGAGCCCTTTCCCGGAGTGCTGATGTCTCCTTGCGCCTATCTCGCGGGACTGCTGCATCCGCTGGTGGTTGAAGAACTCGATCTTCCCCGCCGTGGTTTTGTATGGACGCCTGCGGTGAACGGCCTGTTTGTTCCGTTTCTGGATGGCAGCAGCATTCAACTTTGGGATGATGACAATCGTTGCGAACAGGAAGTACGCCGGTTTTCGCCGAAGGATGTTGAAGGCTGGCGCGCCATGAGTGATGTGGTGCGGCGGCTGCGAGATCTGCTCCGACCCGCCCCAGGCATGTTCGACGGCAACCTGAATGACACTCGCCGTGATGCATGGATCGGAGATGCGCCGACCCACGAGCAACTGGAAGAAATGCTGGCGGGTGATGATGAAGCCCGCAGCCTGCTCTTCGACTGGTCCATGGCAGAATTCGTCGAACTATACCTGACCGATGAGCGCTTGCAAAGTGCCTACCTTGGCCAGGGAGTCATTGGCACCAACGCAAGTCCCTTCGATGCCGGCACGGCTTCCATCCGATTCCACCATTCCTCCGGCAGGCTTGGCGGTGTGCCCGGCATGTGGGGATACGTGAAGGGTGGCATGGGCATGGTCTCCTTTTATTTTTGCGATGCCGCACGCGAGGCTGGAGCGGTCGTGGCCGCCGGGGTTGCAGTTTCGCGCATCCTGCCGGGAGAAGGTGTGGTGCTCGAAAGTGGCGAACGAGTCACGGCGCCGGTTGTCATCTCGAACGCCGATCCGATTCGCACTCTCGGCCTGCTCGATGGCTCCGCCGACGCGGCATGGGAGAAGAAAGTGCGCTCCATCCCAATCCAGGGATGCACCGTAAAGCTGAACGTATTGCTGCGCGAACTGCCCAGCTTCACGGCTCGTCCGGGGACTCTCGAGCCCCATCACTACGGCCAGATCAATGCGCCCCTGACGAAATCGGAATGGAAGGCAAGCTACACCGCAGCCCGCGCAGGAGGCCTTGCGGATCACCTGTGGTGCGAACTTTATTTTCAAAGCGTGCATGACGCCAGCGTAGTTCCCACGGGTATGCACACCATGAGCGTCTTCGCGCAGTACGTGCCGTATGCCTTTGCGTCGGGCAGTTGGGAGACACGTCGCAATGACGTGCGATCTCTGGCGCTGCGTTCGATCGGCCGTTTTTGCAGCAACCTTAAAAACGCAGCGGTGGATGCGCAAGTGCTCGGCCCTCCGGATATCGAGCAGAAAGTAGGCCTGACAGGCGGGCACATTTTTCAGGGCGAGTGCCTGCCTGCATATATGTGGAGCCATCGTCTGTCCGCCAGAACTCCGATGAAAGGCGTCTATCTCTGCGGCGCGTGTACCCATCCTGGCGGCAGCGTCATCGGCATCAATGGCCGCAATGCTGCCATGGCGGTTTTGCAAGACCTGAATGGCGCCTGATGTGGAACTCCTTCGAAAATAGCCATGGAAGCAGCTCACTGAAACAAAAAACTGGCAACCGAGTGATCGATGAGAGTACAACAAAGCCAGCGTTTTGGACTTCTTGCAAGGAGAAAATCGTGAACGACTCTACATTGGCCCCCACAGCACCCGGTGCAAAAAGCAGCGGACGCACCATCGTTGGAGTTCTATTGATCATCACCGGCCTTTTGGCCATCCTTCTGCCATTCATCGCAGGCATTGCGGTGACCGCCTTTATCGGCTGGCTTTTGTTATTCGCCGGCATCGTTCACTTGATTTATTGCTGGCATTCGCGCAGTACTGGCGGAGTAGTCTGGCAGCTACTTATCGCAATTCTGTATTTGTTTGTCGGCTTCTATCTTATTTTTCATCCCGCGCGTGGCCTGGTTACGCTGACGCTACTGTTGGCCTCCTACTTTGTGGTGGAAGGCGTCATTGAACTTGTTCTTTATTTTCGTCTGCGTCGCTCTCACCGTGCCGGCTGGTTTCTTTGGGACGGTCTGATCACACTGTTGTTGGGCATTCTGGTATGGGCACACTGGCCATTCAGCTCTGTATGGGTGCTCGGTACTTTAATCGGTATCAGCCTGCTGATCAGTGGATTTACTCGGCTCTTCGCCAAGCCGACATTGGCATCGGAAGGGCTGGTCGTTTGAAGCATTCGGCAGAATATGACCACGCGAACAAACTAATGAAAGTCGTGGGAGCGCAGCGCAAGCGCGCCATCGGAAAAAGCCATCAGTCGAGTTGCTTTCACGTGAATCACACCATCCTGATTTTGCAAGGGTCCTTCGACAATCAGGAATTTGCTGCGCGTTACAACCAGACGCTCCCGCTCATACAGATCGGGCGTGACAATGACATTGGCAATGCCGGTTTCATCTTCCATTGAAAGGAAGATGAAGCCCTTTGCCGTGCCGGGACGTTGCCGCGCAACAATGCAGCCCGCCGTACGAACATAGTTCCCATCCTTCTGTTCGCGCAATTCCTTTGCTGAAAGTACGTGCTGTTGCTGTAAAGCTGCGCGACGATAATGCATGGGATGTTTGCCAACCGTAAGCCCGGTGCCGGCGTAATCGGCAATCAGGCGCTCCTCGATATTCATTTGTAGAAGCGGCTTTCCCTCCGAATCATCCTGCAAGGATGCAACATTCCTCTGAAACAACGGCCCTTCCAGCTTCCCGGCACGTTCCACCTGCCAAAGAGCATCGCGACGGTGTTCAACTCCATCGAGTTGGTTTAGGGCGCCGATGTGAGCCAGCAACGTCAGTTCTTTTCGATTCAACAAAGGAACGCGCTGCGCAAGATCTTCCGCCGAACTGAACCGACCATCACGCACTCGAGACGCCACCAGAGCCTCCGCCGCCTGCTGGCGCAATCCTTGTGCATAGCCTAGTCCCATCCGTAAAGAGAGACTGCCATCGTGCTCTCGTTCTACCGTGCAGGCCCAATCTGAAATTTGAATATCGATTGGCCGGACGCGAAGGCCATGCCGTTGCGCATCTTTTACCAGGACTGCTGGAGCATAAAAACCCATCGGCTGATTGTTCAAAATGGCGCACGTAAATGCAGCCAGGTATTTCACTTTGAAATAGGCCGAGGCATAGGCGATGAGTGCGAAGCTGGCGGCGTGTGATTCTGGAAATCCATACAAGGCAAACGAGCTGATATTTTGAATGATGTTGTTTTGAGTAGTGACGTCAAGTCCGTTCGCGGTCATGCCGGATCGCAGCTTGCCTTCAAGATTTTTCATTCGCTCCCAGGATCGGCGCATCCCCACTGCACGTCGCAACTCTTCAGCTTCCGCACCGGAGAAGTTGGCGACTACCATCGCCATCCGCAGCAATTGTTCCTGAAACAGCGGCACTCCTAGTGTGCGTTTCAAAACCGGCTCCAGCAATGGATGCGGATAGCTGACCGGTTCCTTATGCTGCCGGCGCCGCATGTATGGATGCATCATCTGGCCAACGATCGGGCCCGGGCGAATAATCGCCACCTGCACCACGATGTCATAAAACACTTCTGGATGATTTCGCGGCAGCGACGCCATCTGTGCCCGGCTTTCCACCTGAAACATCCCCACGGTATCGGCCTGTTGCAGGGTTCGATACACTTCCGGGTCTTCCGGCAGCTGGGCCAGGTCGATGGGTTCACCGTAATGCTGAGGAATCAGTTCCAGGCAATCCTTCAGCACGGCCATCATTCCGAGTCCTAGTAAGTCGACTTTTATGATGCCCAGATCGGAGCAATCTTCCTTGTCCCATTGCACAACGGTGCGGCCTGGCATCGAAGCTCGCTCCAGTGGCACCACATGATTCAGTTGTCCTTGGCAGATCACCATGCCGCCCGAATGCTGGCCCAGATGACGTGGCAGACTCTGAATCCGCATCGACAGGTCGAGATACTTGGCGATGCGCGAATGGGCAAGATCAAAGCCGGCATCGTGAAATGAGTGCGCCATGGTGTCCGTCTTTCCACGCCATTCCCAGTTGCTAACCAGGCTGGATAATCGCCCCAGGGTATCGGCATCGAAGCCCAGCGCTTTGCCCACTTCGCGAGCCGCAGATTTGCCGCGATACGTAATGACATTCGCAGTCATCGCAGCACCCAGCTCTCCGTATCGCTGGTAGACATACTGGATGGCCTGTTCGCGCTTATCGACAGAAGGCAGATCGAGATCGATGTCCGGCCACTCGCCGCGGCTCTCGCTCAAGAAGCGTTCGAACAGCAGCTCCATCCCCACGGGATCGATGGCGGTAATTTCTAGCGCATAGCAAACAGCCGAGTTGGCGGCACTCCCACGGCACTGGACCAGAATGTCATGGCTCTTGCAGAACTGGATGATGTCCCAAACAATCAAAAAGTATCCTGCAAATCCAAGCTTCGCAACCAAAGTCAATTCATGCTCAACCTGTTTTTTCGCCCGTTCCAGCAGATGTTGATTTTTCTTCGGTTCGTATCGCCTCGCTACGCCCTCTGCAACTCGCTTTCGCAGAAAACTATCCATGGTGTCGCCCTCTGGCACTGGGTAACGGGGAAATTCATATCCGAGATCATCCAGCGCAAAAGTAAGGCGCGAAGAAAGTTCTACGGAGTTTTGTATGGCATGTGGCACATCCCGGAATAGCGAGGCCATCTCCTTCGCCGAGCGCAGGTAGCGTTGATTGTTCAGCGCTAAAAGCCGACCCGCCTGATCGAGTTCCGTATGATGGCGAATGGCAGTAAAGACGTCCAGAATCTGTCGATCATATTCCATTGCATAGCGAACTCCGTTGGTAGCCAGTACAGGCAACTTGAGAGCCCGCGCGATACGTATTGCCGCTTGATTGCGCCACTCCTCTTCCCGTTCCTGGTGTCGCTGGAGTTCGACATAAACATTTTCTCTTCCGAAGATTTCAGTAATCTGTTCAACTATCTTGCGACCCGCTGTCTCTCCGCCTGCGACCAGCGCAGCCGCCAGTGGGCCTTCATCCCCTCCCGTCAGGCAAACCAAACCGGTGGCGTGCTGTTGTAAATCTTCAATCGTCGCGGCGCCTTCGCATTTGTTGGGCTCGCGCATCTTGAACTGCGTGATGAGCTGGCAAAGATTTTGATAGCCCGTGGGGGATTCGCACAGCACCGGCAGGCGCACTGGCTCTGAAACATGCTGGTGCGGTAGCCATGCGGGAGGCGTCAGCCGTGACCCGAAACTGGAAACAGCAATTTCTGCTCCGATATGCGCTCGAACGCTGTTTCGCTTGGCGCTGGTATGGAATCTGGCGGAGCCGTAGACACCGTTTCGATCCGTCAGTCCGATTGCAGGCATCCCCAATTCCACAGCCCGCTCGACCAGCCCTTCTGGTTGCGATGCGCCTTCAAGAAAGCTGAAAGCGCTGGCGGCGTGCAGTTCCACATATCGCTCAGTCATACAGCGCCACCATCTCCCAGCAATTCCGCGCCACATCACGGGCGACGCAGCCGCACAGCAGGCTGCCATCCGCGGAATGGGCCACCAGGTCCCACTGTTCCACATTCCACAATTCCGGATTCCACCAATCCCCACTTGTGCGCCAAGGGCCATAGGCCTTCTCGATGATGTAGCGTTTTTTTTGCAGGAAGAATGAAGTCGGCCGTTCATTCTGCAATGTCACGGAAATTTTTTCTGGTGGACGGAACTGCCGCAATGCAACTCGTGGCTGTGTACAAGAAATCTCAGCGCCATTTTTTGCTCCAACTGTAAATGGTTCCATGCGAAACTCATTGGGCTGGTGGGTATCGCGCAGCACAGCTCGTCCCACGCATTCTTCGCCAACGATGGCGCGGATACGTGCCAGCGTGACATCCAGGCGACCCGGCTCTGGTAGCTGGGGAGAAAACAATCCCAGTTGGACCTTGCTGGTGCTTCCCGGTTCCGCTGTCAGCGCTAACGAAAGAATGGGCGCCTGCGGTGGATGTGCCTCCAGATCCAGGTGCAGTAATTTGATCCAGAATTGGCGGTCGTTCGTCGGCAAAGCTGGCCGCACCGTTCGCGTATGCGAGCCGCCTGCTTCCAGGCGCAAAACAATTGTTAGCGCGGCCAATGCCAACATTCGTGATGTGGCGCGCAAAATGAGTTGTTCCAGCATCACCCCCACAACAAACAACAGAGAATCCAGAATTTCTAGGGGTGAATCCAGCTCGCGATATTCTTCCAAGGTACTCGTAGGTTCGACAGGTAGAAACAGATGCGGTAGGTTTCCGAGTGCCAACTGACGAAGACGTTTGCCCTCCTGACCCATCCTCGCAATCAGGTCATTTTCAGGTAGAGCCGCCAGCGTTCCAAGCGTACGGATCCCCCACAGGGCAAACTTTTCAGCATGCTCTTCAGAAAGCGCCAGTACGGAGAGCGGAAGCGGAGCCAGAGCAGCACTTTCCGCCCCCGCCGGAATGACAGTTACAGTAGTCCTCGAAGACATGCCGCGCGCGAGACAGATCGCCGCATGAAAATTTTGGCTGACCGCGACTGACGCTGTGATCCCCAACGCCTTGACGTGATTTTTTAGTTTTTCTGCAAATGTGTCAGCCGGACCAAACAGTTTCTCCGTCCCCGCAATATCAAGAACACAGAGAAATGCCCTCTCAGTGCTAGCTTCTTCTACTCTGGGAGTGAAACTCCCCGCGCATTCCAGCAACGCCATTCTCGTTGCAGTTTCTTCTTGAATGGAACGTGGCAATAGAGTAACTGCAGGAAATGTCTCCATTTCTACCTGCGTCATCCCGGTAAGTACGCCCATGCGGCGTGCTTTCGCGTTCAGCGAACAAACCTGTTGTAGCGGAGGTTCGCCTTCCATCACCGCACACGGCTTCTCCCGTAACTCTGGTCGAAGTCGCAGCAGGGCCTGCGCCGTAAACTCCTTTACGTACAGGCAGGCGTAGAGCTGTGGAGGACTCATCGTTGCGCAGCCCATGTCGTTTCGCTCTGCCAGTGCGCGCTGCGCTCACTTTGCGGCGGCTTACGCATAGGAACTACCTTGGCCGGGGCCGGCTGGAAACGCTCTCGTGTAACTTCCACCCCATGCTGCACCCCGGTAAAGACGGTTGATTCTTTCTGCAGCGCGTGGGCGGTCTGCATCTGCAGCACCAGTCCCGCACTGCTTTTCGCACATGCCCGCTGTGTCAGCAAAAGGAGGCTTGTCTGGCTGTGTTCCGCCGCAGCACGATAGCGGAACCATGTTGCCAGGGGCACTCGCAAAGAAAATTCAGGTGCGAGACTGACCATATCCAGCACAATCGCGCTAAAGCCGCCCGCCTGTAAAAGAAGATCCGTTACTCGAAGTGCCTGCTCAATTCTTGACCATGGCTTAGCCGAGCTAATCCGTGCCACTTGCCTTGAAGAGCCCGTGACAGGATGAGACACGAGCGTGGATTTTTCTGCCAGATGTTTTGACTGTGAATCTACATGTACTGACGGCTTTGTCTCGTGCTGAAAAAAATTATGGATAGCATCGGGCAATCCCTTTCCCTCTCCTCGCGGATGGGGACCAAAACCGCCGCCATGCAGCCCTTTTATAATCGGCGAGGGAACCAGGTATTTCCCTGGAAGGACAAAAGCATCTTTAGAAATTTGCTGGATGTTTTTTTGCTTTGTGACGCCGCATCGTACCCACAGCATCCGTTCAAGATCGACGCCGGATGCAGCTGCGGATTCAGGATGAAGGGCATCCGAGACATCGATCCATGCACATACCCTGGCAGCTCGTGTGATGCCCGCGAGAAATGAAAATACCAGCGCAGTTCGACCGGAACACTCCGGGCCAACAATCTCCGTGATCGCTCCCACGGGAAGACCGCCCTCCAGCACTTGGTCAAGAGTCTGAATGCCCGTAGCCACAACCGGTCGAATGATCCGTTGTACGGGAGTCAGCGCGGACGGAATTCTGTGGGCCAAAGAAGCTTCAATTTCGGCGCGGAGTGTGGCTGCAGTCGGCATGGCTATATTCGCCTTATATTCGCCTCTTTACCCGCATCCTTGTCAATCGTCACCTGCTGCACTCTTGGTGCAATATGCCATAAGTAATAGATAATGAAAGGATTATAAATTCGATTCGTTCGCTCTCCCGATGTCTATTAGTCCCTTTGCGGTACAAGGGAGGTGTACAGGAGCTTGACACTCCTTGCCCATCCAATAAGAATTGCTTGTAATTTAAAACGTTTGAATGATGAAAGAATGAAAGTCACCCCGTTCACACTTTCAATCGCAATCGGGTTTTTCTAACTGCGGGAATAGGAGTTTCGAATGAAACTGCATAAGACCGGATTCATCGTACTGGCTGCAACACTTCTGTTTTCCGGCTTGGCTTGGTCACAAAACGAAAAGCCAAATACGAATCACGATGTTGCCAATTCCGCTGAGGTAAAACCGTTTTTGGGCCGATGGGACCTGACTCTCGCTGCTCCTGACCATCAGTATCCGTCGTGGCTGGAGCTAACTGAAAATGGAGGCAAGTTGCAAGGCCGGATGGTGGGCCGTTGGGGAAGTGCCCATCCGGTTTTGGACGTCAAGGTTGAGAACTCTGTCCTGACCTTCGCCTCGCCAAAAGATGAGGAAGATACTCCGAAGGACATGCCGTTTCAGGCAAAGCTTGTCGGTGGAAAGCTGGTTGGAACCATGTCCGGACCCGACGGAACGACCTGGCGATGGACGGGCGAGCGAGCCCCTTTGTTGAACCGCACAACAGTTGCGAAATGGGGCAAGCCCATCCGGCTGTTCAACGGAAAAGATACTGCGGGCTGGTGGTTTGACAATCCGAGTGCCGCAAATATCTGGAGCGTGAAAGATGGCGTGCTGATCAGTACTGCCCATGGAAGCAATATCATTACGAACCGCAAATTCCGCGACTTCAAATTGCACGTTGAATTCAATTGCAAACCGGACTGCAATACCGGTGTGTACTTGCGCGGCCGCTATGAAGTGCAGATTGCGGATAACGCTGGACAGGACCCGCCAAATCGACAGACTGGCTCTGTGTACGGATTTATTACGCCGTCTCCGCTGATTCCTCTCAATCCCGGAACCTG
>Ga0307373_10005548_pt1 | contig 20567 bp, 17 predicted proteins | sample OX2MG_FD_202534 | JGI IMG/M metagenome (GOLD analysis project Ga0307373, IMG submission 202534) | Soil microbial communities from Risofladan, Vaasa, Finland - OX-2 | ecosystem: Environmental > Terrestrial > Soil > Coastal area > Acid sulfate soil | place: Finland: Risofladan, Vaasa | collected...
CCAGATCGCCGCCGAGGGGGTGAAGCCGATCGTCATCGTCACCGACGAGCCCGAGAAGTACCCCGCGGGCGTGAACTGGGCGCCCGGCGTGACCGTCCGGGAGCGCGACGATCTCGACGCCGTGCAGCGCGAGTTGCGCGAGATGCCGGGCGTATCGGCGATCATCTACGACCAGACCTGCGCCTCCGAGAAGCGCCGCCGCCGCAAGCGCGGCGCCTACCCGGATCCGGCCAAGCGCGCGGTGATCAACGAGCTGGTGTGCGAGGGCTGCGGCGACTGCAGCGTGAAGTCCAACTGCCTCTCGGTCGAGCCGCTCGAAACCGAGTTCGGACGCAAGCGCAGGATCAACCAGTCCACCTGCAACAAGGACTTCTCCTGCGTCAAGGGCTTCTGCCCGAGCTTCGTCACGGTCGAGGGCGGGCGCCTGAAAAAGGGCAAATCGCCGGCGCGCGTTGGGCCAGCGGACGAGCTCCCGCCCCTGCCCGCGGTGACGCCGGCGCCGCTCGCCGCGCCCTACGGCGTGCTGGTCACCGGCATCGGCGGCACCGGGGTCATCACCATCGGCCAGATCCTCGCCATGGCAGCGCATCTCGAAGGCAAGGGCGTTTCGGTGCTCGACATGTCGGGTCTGGCGCAGAAGTACGGCGCGGTCATGTCGCACGTGAAGATCGCCGCAACACCCGAGCAGCTTCACGCCGCGCGCCTGGGTAGCGGCGATGCGAGCCTGGTGGTCGGCTGCGACCTGGTGGTGACCGCGAGCACGGACGCGCTGGACAAGATGAATCCCGTGCGCACGCGCGCCGTCGTGAACGCGACCACCACCCCCACCGCGGATTTCGTGCGCAACCCGAACTGGCAGCTGCCCGGCAGCGACCTGCGCCACGACATCGCCCAAGCCGCCGGCGAGAACAACGTCGCGTTCATCCCGGCCGCCGAGCTGGCGACGAACCTGCTGGGCGACTCGATCGCCACCAACATGTTCATGCTCGGCTACGCGTACCAGAAAGGCTGGGTGCCGCTCTCCGCGACGGCGCTCGAACGGGCCATCCAGCTGAACGGCGTATCGGTCGAGTTCAACATGCAGAGCTTCCAGTGGGGCCGGCGCGCCGCGCTGGATCTCGAGCTCGTGCGCCGCGTCGCCGTTCCGGCGGAGGTCATCCCGCTCGACCAGCACCTCTCGCGCAACCTCGACGAGCTGATCGAGCGGCGCGTGCAGCAACTGACCGGTTACCAAAGTGCCGCCTACGCCGCGCGCTACCGCTCGCTAGTCGATAGAGCGCGCAAGACCGAGCAGGAGAAGACCGGATCGAGCAAGCTTGCCGAGGCGGTCGCGCGCTACTACGCCAAGCTCATGGCGTACAAGGACGAGTACGAGGTTGCGCGCCTGTACGCCGAGGGCGAGTTCTCCAAAACCATCGAGAACATGTTCGAAGGCGACTACAAGGTGGTGTTCCACCTCGCGCCGCCGCTGCTCGCCAGGCCCGATGCGCGCACCGGCGAGCCGCGGAAGATGCGCTTCGGCCCGTGGATGATGTCCGCGTTCAAGGTGCTCGCCAGGCTCAAGGGCCTGCGCGGAGGGCCGCTCGACCCCTTCGGGCGCACCGAGGAGCGGCACGCCGAGCGCGCCCTCGTGCGCGAGTACGAGGAAACGGTCGCGCAGCTGCTCGCTGGGCTGACGCGCGACAACCACGCGCTTGCGCTCGAGATCGCGTCGCTGCCCGAGGAGATCCGCGGCTTCGGCCACATCAAGATGCGCAGCATCGTCGAGGCGCGGCGCAAGCGCGCCGAGCTCCTCGAGCGCTGGCGCAGCGCCGGCACTCAGCCTGCCATCCAGCGCGCCGCCGCCTGAGACTCGCCGTGCGCCGTGCGCTCGCGGCAGCTTTGGCCTGCCTGGCCCTGGTCTCGGCGCACGCGCAGACCGAGCAGGCGCGCAGCCTCACGCTCGCGGACGGCAGCAAGATCGCGTACACCTTGCGCGGCTTCACACCCGACGCCCAGGCGCTTGCGCCGGGCGTCAAGCTCGCGCCGACAAACGCGCTCGACGCGGCCAAGCTGCTGATCGAACATCTCGCGCGCGGCCAGATCGAGGACGCGGCGCTGCTCTCGAACGCTCCTAAGCAGCGCTACCAGCTGCTGCGCGAGGCCTACGCGGGCTGGAAGCCGGAGGACTTTGCGCGCGCCTACGGGCGCTACTTTCTGCCGCAGAACCGGATCCTCGCCGAAGCGAGCATCGGCGCGCACCATCTCGTGCTGTGGCGCCTGCAGGACATCGACTACCTCGCCGGCTACTTCTTCATCGACATCGACGGCAAGACCTACCTCGACGACTGGCCGAGCCCGGTGCGCGCACAGCTCGAGCAGGTGCTCGAGGCGTACCGCGCGGGCACGCTGCCGCTGCACTGATCCTCGGCGCGGGATCGTCCCTGCCCGCGGCCGACGACTTCGCAATCACCCTGTCACTGGCCCTGCGCCTGTCTTGCGCAGCGCTGTTTCGCACGCCTTCGCGCAGGTCCGACACCAGGCGCGCCCATCGGCGTTTCTGCTTTCAGGACAAATAGATAAGACAAAATGATCGCGGCGAATCGTGGACAAGTTATCGAGTTGTCCTGTCCCTTGCATCGGCCTCCTTGCACATTCTTAAAAAAAATTTTGTAAGATCATCATGTTATTCACCAATCCTGACACTACTTTGAAGGTATGCGAGGTAATGTCCAAACCACAGGAATGCGGGGCATTCCCCTCAACCGATCGCCGACTTAGAAGGCTCAACATGAATCTCAAAACGACGACTGCAGAAGTGGGTTCTCGCTCGCCCAAGCTCATCAACTTGTCTGGCCCGCATAGCGGAACAAGACACGGGGGAGCCCGTTCTCTCGCCCTGAAGGCCTCGCTCGCGGCGCTTTCGCTGGCCGCGGCGGGTCTGCTCCCGTCGGCGGCTTATGCGCTCACTACGACTACGACCTTCGCAGTGTCGGCCAACGTTCCCAAGAACTGCACGCTCGGCACGGTAAACGCCCTGGCATTCGGCGCCTACAATCCCGGCGCAGGGGCGGTCAATGCGACGACGAACATCGTTGTCAATTGCACCAAGAACACCGCGTTCAACATCGGTCTGGATGCGGGCACGACCGTGGGCGGATCGACGACGACCCGTCTCATGACCGATGGCGCAACCGATACCCTCCAATACACGCTGTGGCAGGACTCGGGCCACGCCACAAACTGGGGCAATACCGTCGGCACGGACACCCTGGCGGGCACAGGTTCCGGGATGGGCGGCGGCAATGCCATCACGGAAACCGTATACGGGCAAATTCCCGACAATCCCACCAACCAGGCCGCGGTTCCGGCGGCGAGTTACACTGATTCGATCACCGTCACCGTGACCTACTGATGCAGCGGCCGATGACCACCCGACTCGGGTGGTTCTGCCTTGTCATGATCATCGCGGGGATCGCTGCCCAGGCCCGTGCCGCAACGTTCAACGTTTCGCCGGTCCGGATCCACCTGTCGGCCGCGAAGATGACCGGCGTGTTATCGGTAACCAATGCGGGCGACGCGCCGACCGTGGTGCAGTGCCAAGTGCGGGCATGGTCGCAGCAGAATGAAAAGGATGTCTACGCGGCGACCGATGACCTGATCGCCACGCCCCCCATCTTCACCATCGGGCCGGGCAAGACGCAGATCGTGCGCCTCGGTCTGCGAAAACCGCCGCATGGATCCCAGGAATCGGCTTACCGGATTTACCTGCAGGAAATCCCCGGCCCCCCGAAGCCGGGCTTTCAGGGACTGCAGATCGCGCTGCGCATCGGCGTTCCGGTTTTCGTCGATCCTGCGCAGGCGGTCGCTCCCGCCCTGCATTGGCAGGCCAAACTCGGCGAAGGCGGCGCCCTCACGCTGGCGCTTCAGAACGCGGGCAACGCGCACGTCCAGGTGTTTGACTTCAGCGTTTCGCGCCGCGGGACCTCGCAGCCGATTGCCACGCAGAAGGTCTCGGCGTACGTCCTCCCCGCGCAGACCATGCGCTGGCGCTTGAAGCCGAGCCAGGAGGGTCTGAAAGCCGGCGAGACGTTGCATCTGAAGGCGTACACGGATGCGGGCGATGTGGACACGGATCTCGTCCTCGGAAGCCCCTAGGTGCCTCCGCCTACCGCTACTGGTCCTCGTGGTTTTCGCGCTTTCGGCACGGGCGGCACCTCTACGAGCGGCCGGCTTCGCGTTGCGGCTCAGCACGACGCTGGCCCCTTCGCGTTCCTCAGCCCCGCCGCGGACCGGCGCGAGCGCCCAGGCACGCAATGACGAAGGGCTGGCGCTTCGCCTGGCGCCGGAGCTCGGCGCGCAAAATTCACCGCCCGCCGCGCCGCTTGAGGAGTTGCTGCTTCTCGTCGATGTCAACCAGCAGCACCTCAACGAGACCTCTCTCTTCCTGAAGGCCGCCAACGGCGATCTGTTCGCGTCCGCGGCGGACTTGCAACGCTGGCGTCTGCGTGCGCCGCTGGTGGCGCCGCTATTCCACGACCGCCGGCCCTACTTCAACCTCAAGGCCATACGCGGACTGACCTACCGCCTCGACGAGGCGAGCCAGGCGGTTGCCATCCAGGCTCCGCCACAGGCGTTCGCCGCTACCGCGATCACACGCTCGCCGTCGGCGGGACCTGCGCCCACCGTGCCGCAACTCGGTGCCTTCGCGAATTACGACTTCGTCGCGACCCGTGAGCCGGGCCTTGTGCAGCGCTCCGGCCTACTCGAGCTGGGGGCGTTCGGCCAATCGGGGGTGGTGATCGGCGACTTCCTCGCGCAGGACACCGGGCTGGGTCTGCACGTCACCCGCCTCGACACGACATGGACGAAGGACCGGCCCGACAGCCTCGCCAGCCTGCGGCTGGGCGACGCGATCAGCAACCCGGGCTCGTGGGGGCAGTCCGTACGCTTCGGCGGGATCCAGTACGCGACCAATTTCGCCACGCAGCCGAATCTGGTCACTTTCCCTCTGCAGAGCGTCAGCGGCCAGGCAGTCCTGCCCTCCACGGTCGATCTGTACGTCAACAACGCGCGCGTGGCCAGCCAGAACGTGGCGCCCGGGCCGTTCACGATCAGCAACGTTCCCGTCATTGCGGGAAGCGGCACCGTCACGATGGTCGTGCGTGACGCGCTGGGCCGCGAGCAGCTCGTCACCAGCCCGTTCTACGCCAGCCCTGCGCTCTTGCGCGAGGGCCTGCGGGACTTTTCCTACGAAGCCGGCTTCGTGCGCGAGGACTACGGTTTGGCGAGCGATCAGTACGGTCCATGGCTTGGGTCGGGGACCTATCGAGTGGGACTGACCGACGGTCTCACCGGAGAGTGGCACGGCGAGCTGATGCAGAATCAGGCCACCACAGGCGTCGGGGCCGCCTTTTTGGTGCCGCGGCTCGGCGTCGTGAGCGGATCGCTTGCCGGCAGCACCAGCGCGGAGGGCCTGGGGGCGCTCGCGGCGTTCGGGGTGGAGCACATCGCCTCCCCCTTCAGCTTCTCGGGCCACGCCCAATTCACGAGCAGTCGATTCACGCAAATCGGGCTGCAGCCCGGCGCGATGGCGCCGATCCAGGTCAGCAATCTGAATCTGGGCTATGCCATGCGCGGCGGCGGTACGATCGGTGTGAGCTACACGGTCCTGGCAGATCGTGGCCAACCCCGCACCGACCTGCTCTCGGCGACCTACGGCCTCGATCTGGGCAGGTTCGGGCAGCTCGGTGTCTCCGCGCTCGGCAGCTTCGGCGGCGACAGCTCGCGCTCCCTGTTCGTGACGTGGACGCTCGCCCTCGACAATCGCACGACCGCTTCCTTGGCGAGAAGCACCCAGGGCGGCGCGAGTCAATGGTCGGCCGCGCTTCAGCGCGGCCTGCCGGCGGGGACGGGTTACGGATACAACCTGCAGGCGACCGACGCCGGCCAGCAGATCGCGGAACTGGATATGCAAAACAGCGTGGGCACCTACAGTGTTCAGGCCGCGCAACTCCAGGGTCAGACGAGCGAGCAGGTGAGCGCGAGCGGCGGCATCGCGCTGCTCGGGGACCACCTGCTCTTTTCCCGGCAACTCGACGACAGCTTCGGACTCGTCGAGGTTCCCGGATATCCCGGCGTGCGGGTCTACGCCGACAACCAGCTGGTCGGCCGCACCGATGCACGCGGGGATGCGATGATTCCCGTGCTGCGCCCCTACCAGGACAATCGCATCAGCATCGAGCAGCTCGACCTGCCGCTGAACGCGAAAGTTGATTCCTTGACCCTCGACGCCGTACCCTACTACCGCAGCGGCGTGCTGCTCAAGTTTCCCGTGCAGGCCTCACGGGGAGCCCTGTTCAAGGTGCGACTGCAGGACGGCAAGCCCTTGCCGGCGGGCGCCACCGTGCGATTGAACGGCCGCAAAGAGGCGTTTCCGGTCGGACTCGATGGAGAAGTCTACGTGACGGGTCTTCAGCCCTCGAACCGCGTGCACGCGACCTGGCGCGGGCAAGGCTGCAATTTCGAGGTAGCCTTTCCGAAAACCTCGGATCCCCTTCCCAAGCTCGGAACCTTCGCCTGCAAGGGGGTGCTGCCGTGATTCCAGCCGAGCAGACCCGGCCGCACTTCGACCAGCCGCCGGCCGCCCAGTGGCCCGCAGTTCGGCAACGCCGGCGCGCATTGCCGCGCACGGCCGCAGTTCTCGCGGCGATCTTTTTGTCGCAGGGCGCTCTCGCCGCACCCGCATGCAGCGTGCGGACCCGCGCGCTCGCGTTCGGCGCCTATGACACCGTGAACAGCCTGAGCGGCGCGACTTCGATTACCGTCCGCTGCGCGAGAATCAATCAGGGCGCCGGCGGAACGGTGGCCTATACGATAGCCCTGAGCGCGGGACCGGGCTCGTACGCGGCAAGGCACATGGCGGGGGGCGCGAACGTTCTCCTCTACAACCTCTATACGGATCCCGCCCACACCCTGGTATGGGGCGACGGCAGCGGCGGTTCGGTGACGGTATCGGGCACCTTTACCGCCCCGCCGAAAACGCAGACGCAGCTGCTGACCGTCTATGGCCTGATACCAGGCAACCAGAACGTGGTGCCGCGAGGATACAGAACCGCGTCACCCATCACGATTACGATGACTTATTGAGCCTGGGCGCCGTGGATGATTCGCGCCACGGCTCAGAGCGGCCTTGCCGAAACCATGAGCGGCCAGGAGTACGTTCCGGGCTGGGCGTTGGGGTCCAGCCGGAATCGGTAGCCCAGCATCAGCGCTCGTCCCGCGACCTCGTACCCGGAATGGCGCTCGACGACGTCGCCCCCGGATGCGCCCAGCTCGATGTCGCCCCCGAGACCGCTGATCTTGATCGACTTCACGAATTCCGCCATGTTGTCGAAACGGAGAATCACGCCGTGCCGACTGTTGGTCTTGACTTCCAGCACGGATGCCGACGGGACATCCACGTACCCCCGCGCAACGTCTTGCGGGGTGATCCGCAGGCTGGGCAGCTGCTGCGTCGGCTGGACTCTGGCGAAAGGCAGCACCATTGCGCTCACCTGCATGGTGCCGGCCGCGTGCCGCGTCTCGGCAGCAGACGCCTGCGGCGCGGCAATCGAGCCGATCGACAGCACCGCCACGAGGGCGGCCGTGACGAGCCGCTCCTGAAGCGACAGCGCCCGGTCGAGCTGCCGGGGCTTGAGATCGCCCGCGGCAAGCAACTCCTCGCCCAGCTTTCTGCCGGAAAGCCGCTGCCGCGATAGCGCTGCGTCGAGCTGCTCGCGGGAGATCTGAGCGGTAGCAACGAGAATCTCGCCGAGCTTGAGCCGCTCTCCGCCAGGCGAACCGCTCGACTGACCGCGCTGAAACGCGAGCACCTGATCGAGCTGTGATCGCTCGAGCAAGCCGCGGTGGACCAGGATATCCCCGAGCCTGGTGCCCGTGCGGCGCTGCTCCGTCAGGGCATCCTCCAGCTGCGCCTGTGTAATGCGGCTGGCGCGCAACAGCAGATCGCCGAGGCGCTGGCGCACTCCGGCCGCAAGCCGGATACCGGCCTCAGGGACGGCCAGGTCGTCCTGCAGGGAAAGCACCGCCGCAAGCTCGTTCGGCTCGAGCATGCCGAGCCGGACGAGCACCTGGCCGAGTTGCTCGTTGGTCCTCTTTTGCTCGACCAGCGCGCCATCGAGCAGCGGCCCCGAGACGAATCCCCCGCCCAGCAACAGGCGCCCGACCAGCGGCCGCCCTTGCGCTGAAGGCTGGTCACCCGCTGCGGGCTGCAGCAGCTCATTCATATCCTGTCGGCTCATGCGTCGTTTCGCCGGCTGATGCGCACCTGTACTACGACCTGATACCGTCCTCGGCAGCGGTCGGACACGGGTGCGCAGGTTGTGCCGCTGCGCAAGCATACCTGCGCACGATTGGCCGCAGCGCGGCAACGCCGCATGCGCCTTGCAAAAATTGACATTCCTTGCGCGCAGGCGTGCGGCCGCGCCTTCAGGCCTTGAGGTGGAACGGATTGAAGTCGGTGCGGTAGTCGTAGTAGTCCTCGTGCTCGGCGCGCTTGAGCGCCGCGACGATCTTGTAGGTGAGCGGCGTGAACACCACCTCGACCCCAACCTTCGCGATGAACTGCGCCACCATCACCAGCGGCAGCTTGTCGTTCGGAATGATGCCGGTGCCATAGAACGCGAGCGGATAGAAGATCGACGAATCGACCGCCTCGCCGAAGATGGTCGAGCCGATGATGCGCGTCCACAGCCAGCGCCCGCGCGTCAGGATCTTCATCTTGGCGAGCACGTAGGAGTTCACGAACTCGCCGCAGAAGTAGGCGACCATGGAGGCCGCCACGATGCGCCAGGTGTTGCCGAACGCGATCTCGTAGGCGTCCTGGTGCTTCCAGAACGAAGCCGGCGGCAGCGCCACCACCACCGAGGCCATGAAGGAGGCGAACCCCAGGCCGGCGAAGCCCGCCCAGATGACGCGCCGCGCGCGCGCGTAACCGTACACCTCGGTGAGGATGTCGCCGAAGATGTACGACACGGGGAAGAACAGCACCCCCGCGCCGAAGGTGAGCGTGCCGAGCACCGGCACGTGAATCTGCGAAATCTTGGCCGGGCCGATGAGATTCGAGCAGATCAGCACCGTGACGAAGGCCGCCATCACGAACTCGTAGTAGCGGTAGCTGCGCTGGGTCGTCATCGGCGGCGCACCTTTCTACGGCAGACGGGGCGCATGATCGCGGATGTCCTCGTCCAGCGGCACGCGCAGCGCCTCGAGCACGCGCGGCACCATCACGTACGCGGCCGCGGTGAGCGCCAGCTCCACGTACTCGCCGGGGCCGAAGTGGCGCGCGCACTCGGCGTAGACCTCGTCGCCCACCCGGCCGGCAACGACGGCCTCCTGCAGCGCGAGCGCCGCGCGCTCGCGCTGGTCGAACTCGCCCGCCTCGCGCCACTGCGCCAGCGCCGCGATCTGCGCTTCGCTCACTCCGGCCTTGCGCGCCATGCGCAGGTGCTGCGCCCACTCGTACTCGGAGCCCGCGAGCTGCGCCGAGCGCAGGATCATGAGCTCGCGCAGCGCGCGCGACGTGCCGCTGTCGGCCCGCAGCGCATTGAAGAACTCGGTCCACGCCGCGACCAGCCTGGGCTGGTTGGCCAGGGCACGGTACAGGTTGACCGGCTTGCCCCACAGCTGCTCGAGGCGCTTGAGCAAGGCGGGTTCGAACGATGCGAGCGGAACGCGTTGCACGGGGTCTCCGGTAGCCAGGTACCGCGGCGCATTGTCCGGTGCGCGAGCGGCGCCGGTCAAATCCGGTCGAGCTCGATCAAGGCGACCGCTTAAAGGAAGCGCCCCGACTCAGTTCGGCTTGCGCCTGCGTCGCGCGAACGCCCGCGCGCCCTCCTCGATGCGCCCCGAGGCGAGCAGCAGCGCATTGAGATTCTTGGCATAGGACAGCGCTTCCGAGAGCGGCATACTGGCCGCGGCACGATGCGCCTCCTTGGTGAGCCGCACCGCCAGCGGGTCGAGCGCCGCGAGGGCGACCGTGAAATCAGCCGCCACCCGCTCGAGCTCGGGCGCGTCGGCCGCGAGGCGGTTGATCAGCCCCATGCGGTAGAGCGTCTCGGCCGGCACCGGATCGCCGAACAGCAGCAGCTCGAGGGCGACGCGCGGTCCGGCGAGATGCGCGAGCAGCGCAGAGTTGACCGCCGCGGGAAAGCCGTTGTTCATCTCCATCGCGCCGAAGCGGGCGCTCGCGTCGGCGAGCACGAAGTCGCAGCCCATCGCCAGGGTGAACCCGCCCGCCACCGCGTAGCCGCGCACGACCGCGACGGAGGGCTTGGACAGCTGCATCAGGGCGCGGAAGATCGCCGCGTAGGCCTCGTCGTAGGCGAGCACGGGCTCGAGCGTGCGGCCGATTCCGGCGTCGAGCTCCCGCCCGGCGCAGAAATGTTCGCCGCCGGTGATCACCAGGCAGCGGCAGGCCGCGTCGCCCTCGGCCTGCGCGATGTCGCGGCCGAGCGCCTCGATCATTGGCAGCGAAAGCGCGTTGCGCCGCTGCGGGCGATCGAGCACCAGCGTGGTGACCCCCTCACGGTGCTCGCTGCGGATTCCTCCCGTGCTCATGGCCCGGCTTACGCAACGCTCGCAGCCACGCGCGCGGAGACATGTGCCCGCGCAAGCCGTTTCTTCTTCACCTGTGCCGGCAGGACGGCCAGGAAGAGCGCCAGGCCCATGCTCAGGGAAGCGAACGCCAGCGCCTCATGCCCCGTGGCACGGAACAAGGAGAAGCCGAGCTCGAAGACCACGCACAGCGACGCCGCGATGCGCTCGCGCCGCGTGAACGGCACCAGGCCGCAGCCGTACAGCGCGGCGGTCAGGGCGGTGATCCCGAGCAGCATCGAGACCAGGGCCCCGGCGCCCCAGATCCAGGTGTCGGGTCGCAGGAGCAGGACCGGGTTGCACACGATCAGAAACGGGATGAGGAACCCCGAGATCGCCAGCCTGACCGAATGCAGTCCCGTCTTGATGTAATCCGCCCCCGCCATGGCGGCGGTGGTGAGCGCGGCCAGGGCCACAGGGGGCGTGAGCGCGGAGATCACGGCGAAGTAGAAGGCGAAAAAATGGGCCGACAGCGCCGGCACGCCCATGCGCACGATGCTCGGCACGACGACGATCGCGACCAGGCTGTAGGCCGCCGAGGTGGGCACGCCGCAGCCGAGGATCAGCGACACCAGCATGGTGATGAAAAGCGCGATCGCCAGGTTGCCGCCGCTCAGCAGGGTCACCAGACCGGCGATCTTGGTGCCCAGACCGGTGGTGATCAGCGTCTGCGCGACCAGTCCGACGACCGCGAGCGACACCCCGATCTGCGCGCCGCCGTAGGCGCCCTTCGCCAGGCAATCGATCAACGCCCCGAGGCGGGGCCGGGTGTCGCGGCCGATGTAGCTCAAGCCGATGGCGACCAGGATGGTCCAGAACGCCGCGTCGCTCGGGCTGTAGTAGAAGAGCAGCATCGCGACCAGCAGCCCGACCGGGCCGAGGAACAGCGGCGCGCGCCTGAGCAGCAGGCGCCAATCGACCGGCTCCGCGGCCGGGAAGATGCCGTGCGTCACCGCGATGAACTGAACACCGAGGATGCAGCCCCAGTAGTAGAGAAGGGCCGGCACCACCCCTGCGAGCATGATCGTCGCGTAAGGCACGCCGAGGAACGACGCCATGAGAAACGCCGCCGCGCCCATGACCGGCGGCATGATCTGGCCGCCGGTCGATGCGGTGGCCTCGATCGCCGCGGCGATCTCGGGCTTGTAGCCCACGCGCTTCATGTAGGGAATGGTGAACGCGCCAACGATGGCGGCATTCGCGACCGCCGCGCCCGTCACCATGCCCATCAAGGAGCTCGAGATCACCGCGGTCTGCCCGGGGCCGCCCTGGAACACGCGCCCGGCGAGCTTGCCCGCCTCATGGAAGAAGTCGGTGATCTTGATGACGCCGAGCAAGCCGCCGAAGACGGCGAACAGGAACACCTGCTGGGCCGAGATGCCGAGGAAGGTTCCGAAGATGCCGGAAAGCCCGATGCTCAGGTACGAAATCATGTAGTCGAAGCCGAACTGCCGGTGATAGAGCGGCCCCGGAAGCAGGTGCCCGAACATGAAGTAGGCGATGAAAATGATCGCCACCAGCGGCAGCGTGAGGCCCCACGTGCGGCGAGTTCCTTCGATGACCAGGACCACCAGCGCGACCCCGACGACGACGTCGACGTGGTCCGGGAAGCCCACGGCCTCCTCGAGGTGGTTGATGTGGGTAAAGACATAGGCCGTCGCCGCGATCCCTGCGGCGAGCATCGCCAGGCACCACGCCCTCGACCACCCGGTCTTGGCCTGGCGCAGGCTCTGCAGAAAGATCAGGGTCAGCAGGAATCCGAGGTGCACGTCCTGATGCTGGTAGTCGGTCAGCAGGGCGACCTGGCTGGCCACCATGTGGTAGGTGAACATCGCCAGACCGACCACGACTAACGCTATTGCAAGGAATCTGTCGCGCCTGGATTCAGTCATTTCTGTGCGTGAATTCCGTAGGCTGGTTGTGCCCGGCAGGACCCTGCCGCGACCGGAACGCGGTGCACGCGCTCGCCTTGCTCACACGGCCTCGAGCGGCGCCTGCGGCACCGTGCCCGTGACCACGATTCCGCCGCGGTCTCCCGGGGTCACGCTGCCGTAGCGCTGCGCGTAAGCCGCAGGCAGCGGCCTGCCGGTCCGTGGGCACAGCCACAGGCGCAGCAGGTGGCGGTGCCGCTCGGGCTCGGGCCAGTTCTCGAAGTCGTTGCGCGAATGGAAGATCTGGTGGTTGTGCAGGAACTGCAGATCGCCGGCGCGGAATTCCATTTCCAGGTGGATGTCCGGATCGTTCGCCAGCTCGTCGAGCAGGTCGAGCGCCGCAACCTGCCCCGGTGTGAGGCGGCGCGCCTGCGGGAACAGGCGTTGCGCCGACTCGATGTACTGGCGCGCGTAGATCGCCGACAGGCGTCCCTCGTACCAGTGATACACGGGGATCTCGAACCACGGCAGCATCCCGTCGGGCACCTCGCCCCTGCGATCGGTCGGAAACGAGTCGAACAGCGCCGGCGCAAGATCGGGCCGCCGGCGCAGAATCTCGTTGTAAATGGTGACCGAGCTTACGATCGAGCTCTCGCCGCCGGACTTGGCCGGCTTGAGGCAGAGCAGCCCCACGACATCGACCGAATCGGTGTGGTACTCGAGCTTGCGGTTGGTCTGGTAGTAGCGTACCCGCGCGTCGCCGATGTCGTAGCCGAGGTCCTTGACGTGGCCGAGCAGGTGGCCCTTCGCGTTCTGCGACCGCGGCCGGCCGAGGTGGCTGCCCAGACCCATGTAGGCGATCGCCTGATCCTCGCGGCCGTAGCCCTCGACCGGCAGGCCGCGCATCAGCACGAAGCCGCGCCCCTCCTGCAGCTCGCCGAGGACTTCCGCCAGCGTGCCGGCCAGGCCGTCGAGCGGGAAATTGGCAGGCGAGATCGCGCGCAGCGGCGTGCCGCTCGCCCGGAATGCCCGGATCGCGTCGTCGATCTCCTTCAGTTCGCGCGCCGAGAAGCGATAGATCCAATCCTCGCGCGCCCGCATGTCGCGGCCGTGCCAGGCGCTCGGCCCCTGGAGCGGCCCGGGCAGAGTGGCGCCCGAGTTCGCAGAGCTGGTGGTCGATGCCATGGCGTCGGCAGCTGGCGAGGCGCCGGGACGCACCCGTACGATGGCGGGTCCGTCCCGGCGCTGTCCGGTAGCTGCGCCGTTACTTCAGAATCCCGGCTTCGCGGTACGCCTTCAGCGCGCCCGGAGCGATGTCCTTCGGCTCGAAGCCGTAGGTGAGCGACTTCGCGGACATCAGCTTGCCGGCCGCACTGTACTCGGCGAACTTCGACACGTTGTCGATGATCAGCTTCGTGACCTCGTAGGCGACGTCCTGCGGGAAATCGGCCGACACGAACCATCCCACGGTGTCGGCGAACACCGGCATGTCATGGGCAACGCCCGGAATCGCGTTCGGCGGCAGGTCGACGTAGATCACGTTCATGCCGCTGGCGATGGTCTTCTCCACCTGCTCCTTGCCCCAGGGCAGGAAATGGTAAGCGCGATTGGAAGCCATGAACTGCGTGGTCTGCGGGCTCAGCACCAGCTTGGCGTCGCCCGGGTTCATGTAGCCGCCGAGGATTGCCGCGTCCACGTGCCCGTCGAGCAGGGCCGACACGGCCTCCTTCGGGCCGAGATAGGAGATACTCACCTTGTCCGGCCCCAGCCCCCAGCCCACGCGCAACATCCGCTCGGGCTCGACGCCCCAGTTGATCTGCGCGGCGCGGCCCAGCCCCACCCTCTTGCCGACGAGGTCCTTCACCGATTGCACATGCGGGTCGAGCGTCGCGAGCCACAGGGCGACCAGGTTGTAGTTGCAGATCAGCTTCAGGCCCGGGTATTTCTTGTCGAACGGCTTGGCCCCCGCCTCGGCCAGCGCCAGCACGCCCTTGCCGGAACCCACGATGGTGGTCCTGCGCGCGTCCGGATCGGAGGCGAGCTTCTTGACGTTGAAGATGAAGCCCGGGCTTTCGGAGGCGTCGATGCGCACCCAGGACTTGGACTTGTTCGAGATGTCCTGGAGCGCCGCGCCCAGCACGTACGACCCGGTGCTGAACGGCGCGGTCAGCAGGCTGACGTGAACGATCGGGTGTTCCGCGGCGCAGACCGCGCCGCTCGTGAGTGCGAGCCATGCTGCGCCCGCGAGCCATGCCAGACGTCGTTTCATTGGTCTCCTCCTCCTGTCGCTACACGTCATCGAATGTGGCGCGAATCGCGAAACTTCCTGCGCAGATCCAGTCCCGAGGAAAGGACTACGCTCATCGTCGGTGCCGTCTACCGGCCCTGGCCGCTCTTATCGCCGGCGGTTCCCGCGCCCCGCTCTTGCGGCGCTTGCGCGCATGCAAAGCACCGTAGCAGCGGCGCCTCTATTCGTCCAATGGATAAGCGTGATAATGGACATTCACCTGCGGCATGCTGCACTGCCTACAGCCGCTGGCACAGGTCCCAGATCGAATCGCGCAGCCAGGCGTGTCCCGCCTCTCCCTCGAGCGACTGGTGCCACACCAGGTAGATCGGGATGGTCGGGCACTCCACCGGGGTCTTAAGGATCCGCAGGCGGAAGTTCTCGGCGTAGACGTTGGCCATGCGCCGCGGCAGGGTGCACACGAAGTCGGTGCCCTTCACGATCAGCGGCATCGACAGGAAATGCGGCACCTGCAGCGCCACCCGGCGCTTGAGCCCCGCCCTGCTGAGCACGCGGTCGATGATCGGCCCGTCCGGGGTGCGCGGCATCAGGATCACGTGCGCCAAGGCCAGGAATTGCTCGAGGCTGAGCGTGTCGCCGACCGTCGGGTGGTCCTGACGCACCATCGACACCAGCGACTCCTCCATCAGCAGTCGGTTGCGGAACTCGGGCGACTTGACGCGAAAGTACGACACACCCAGGTCGGTCTCGCCCTGGCGGAGCGCCTCGCGCAGCGCGCTTCCCGCGATGGGGCGCACCTCCAGCTGCAGGCGTGTCGCCGCATGCGACAACCAGTCCATGAAGCGCGGCACGATGACCGCCTCGCCGTAGTCCTCGACCGCCATGACGAAGCGCCGGTCCGACGAGCGGTAGTCGAACGCGGTGTTCGGGTGGACCGCGTTCTGGATCAGATCGAGCGCCTGGCGCACCGACGCGGCAATCGCCTTGGCGCGCGGCGTAGGCGTCATGCCGCGCGCGCTGCGGGTGAACAGCGGATCGCCGAGCGCGGCCCGCAGGCGCGCCAGCGCGTTGCTCATCGCCGGCTGGCTCATCGCCAGGCGCTGCGCGGCGCGCGTCAGATTGCCCTCGGCGGCGATCGCGTCGAACACCGTGAGCAGGTTGAGGTCGAGGTTCTTTGGATTCACGACGTGAATAAATTAAATCACGCTTATCCATTGGATGTATAACTTCGCGGCTGCTAGCGTGTCAACCAGGGCGCGACCCGCGCGCCGGTTCCATGGCTCACAATCGGAGATCCATAGATGCGCGGAGAAGTGGCAGTCGTAGGCGTTGGCAGAACCCCATACAGCAGGGCCAAACAGGGCGAGCGCACGTACACCGTGGACGAGTACCTGGCTTGGGCGGCCGACCTGGCGCTGACCCAGGCGGGGATGTCGAAGAACGATTTCGACGGTCAAGGTCTGGGCGTGGCGCACGCCGAAGCGAGCCACACGGTGAACTGGTCGGCGGCGGTCGCCGAGACCCTGGGCATCAGCCCCAAGGTTCTGCTTCGCGGTGACCAGGGCGGAGCGACCGCGGCCGCGCTGCTGATTCGCGCCGCCGCAATGATTCACGCCGGCATCGTGGATCGAGTGCTGGTGATGGGGGCGGACACACCGCTCACGATTCCGTCCATCGCGCCGGGACTGCCGCTCTCGCCGGAACGCACGCGCGGCGTGTTCTGGGATTTTCAGGGACCCTTCGGAGTGATGGGCGCCAACAGCCAGTTCGCCATGGTGCAGACCCGCTACATGCACCAGTACCGGCTCCAGCCGGAGCAGCTGGGCAAGATCGCGGTGACCACTCGCTATCACGCTTCGCTCCACCCCGGCGCCATCTACCGCATGCCCTTCACCATGGAACAGTACCTGGCCTCGCAGGTGCTCTCGTACCCGGTGCGGCTGTTCGATTGCGTGCCGATGGTGAACGGCGGCCTGGCTTACATCGTGACTTCCGCGGACAGCGCCAGGACGATCACCGACAAGCCGGTGTATCTGCTCGGCTTCGGCGAGGTCAGCAATTACTATCATGGCCCCCGCACCCGGCCCGACATCACCTTCACCGGATTCGAGCAGGCCGCTCCGGAGGCATTCAAGATGGCGGGCGTCGGGCACCGGGACATCGACGTGTTCGAACCCTACGACGACTACCCGATGGTGGTGCTGATCCAGATGGAGGACTACGGCTTCTGCAGGAAAGGCGAGGGCGCGGAGTTCGTCGCGGAGCGCAACCTGCGCTTCGACGGGGACTTCCCCATCTCGACCGACGGCGGCCAGCTCTCGGGCGGGCAACCGGGCGGCGCGATCGGGGGCTTCATGCCCATCGTCGAAGCGGTCACGCAGTTGCGCGGCGAAGCGGGAGACCGGCAGGTGAAAGGCGCCGCCGTCGCCGCGGCGTCGGGCTTCGGCGGAATGACTTACGCGCGCAACAACCGAAGCTGCGTCACCTTGATCCTAGGCTCGGAGGCATAGCCCATGGCATCGGTCCCAGAAGGCAAACCCATCCCGGAAATCACCGAGCTCACGCGCCCGTTCTGGAGCGCGGCCAAGCAGGGCAAGCTGGTGATGCAGAAGTGCCAACGCTGCGGGACGCTGGATTTCTTCCCCAAGCCCTGGTGCATCGAGTGCGGGCACCGCGGCCTGGAGTGGGTCGAGGTGCGGCCGCACGGCACCGTCTATTCCTACACCGTGGCGTACACGGTGATGATGAACTACCCGGCGTGGAAGGACGATCTTCCGGTCATGCAGTGCATCATCGACCTGGACGACGGCCCGAGGATGTACGGCCAGCTCACCGGCTGCAGGCCCGAGCAAATCCGGATCGGCATGCGGGTGGAGGCGTATTTCGAGGATATCGGCAAGGACTCGGCGATCCCCAAGTTTCGCCCGGGTTAGGAGCGTCCGCAGCGCAGCGGAGGCGACAGGAGCGACCATGGATTTCGATCTCACGCCGGAGCAGGAAATGCTGCGGGAATCGGTGAGCCGCTTCGTGCGCAGCGAATGCACCGAGGAACTGTTCCGGCGGATGGACGAGCAGGCCCACTACCCGCACGCGCTGTATGCGAAGCTGGCCGCGCTGGGATTTCTCGGCATCCCGCTTCCCGAGCAGTTCGGCGGATCGGGAATGGGCTGCGTTGCCTCGGTGATCTTCCAGGAAGAGTTGAGCAAGCGCCTGTTGCCGCTGCAGATGACCTTCCAGGTGTCGATCCTCAGTGCGGGCATGGCGATTCTCGATCTCGGCACGCCGGCGCAGAAGGGCCGCTTTCTCCGGCCGCTGGCGAGGGGGGAGATCAATTTCGCGATCGCGTTCACCGAGCCGGGCGCCGGTTCCGACGCGGCCTCCGTCGCGCTTGCCGCCGTGCCCGCCGGCGACGGATTTCGCCTCAACGGCCAGAAGATCTTCATCACCGCAGCCGACATCTGCGATTACATGATCGTGTCGACGCGCACCGACCGAAGCGCGCCCAAGCGCGACGGGATGACCGCCTTCATCGTCGATTCCCGGTCGCCCGGCCTCGCCATCAACAAGATCGCCAAGCTCGGCGTGAAAGCGAATGCATACTGCGAGATCTTCTTCGACGACGTGTACGTCCCGGCGGAGAACATCCTCAACGGCGTCAACCGGGGTTGGGCCGTCGTCACTCACAGCCTCGAGCTCGATCGCATCGGTGCCGCCGCGCGCTGGGTCGGCATTTCGCAGGAGGCGCTCGATTACGCCATGGGCTACGCCCGCAACCGCGCGCAGTTCGGCCGCAAGATCAGCACGTTCGAGTGGACGCGGGACCTGTTCGCGGAGATGCAGACCCGGATCGACGCGGCCAGGCTGCTGACCTACCGCGCCGCCCGCTTGATGGACCAGGGCAAGCCCTGCCGCAAGGAAGCATCCATGGCGAAGCTGTTCGCCTCCGAGCTGGTGGTCGAGCTCACGCGCAACATGATGCAAGTCCTGGGCGGCTACTCCTACGCCATGGAGTATCACGCGCAGCGCTTCCTGCGGGACTGCCAGTTCGCCACCATCGGCGCGGGCACCTCCCAGATCCAGAAACTGATCATCGCCAACGAGATGGGACTTTGAGCAATGCGCCATGCCGCCGGACGCGGCACTAAGGACGAGACGATGGACATGAGTGACAACATCCTCTTGAGCACGATCGATCCGCGCGGCGTCGCCACGCTTACGCTGAATCGCCCGGCGGTGCACAACGCCTTCAACGACGCGCTCATCGCCCGCCTGGACGAGGCGTTCTCCGGGCTCGGCGCCGATCCGAAGGTGCGGGTCATCGTGCTCGCCGGGGCCGGCAAGAGCTTCTGCGCCGGCGCCGACCTCAACTGGATGAAGGCCATGGCCGGCTACTCGGAGGCCGAGAACATCGCCGACTCCAACCGTCTCGGCGACATGTTGTACAGGATCCACTCGTGCCCCAAGCCGACGCTGGCGCGCATTCACGGCGCGGCGCTGGCCGGCGGCGTCGGACTGGTCTCGGCCTGCGACATCGCGGTCGCGGGCGCGCAGGCGAGTTTCGCGATCACCGAGGTGCGCCTCGGCCTTGTTCCGGCCAACATCGCCTGCTACCTGGTCCCGACCATCGGACCCCACGCGCTGCGCCGCTACGCCATGACGGCGCAGCGCTTCGACGCGGCCGAAGCGCGCCGGATCGGGCTGGTGGACGAGGTCGCACCGGCCGAAGACCTCGACGCGGCGGTGGCGAGCATCGTCGAATCCCTGCTCGCGGCGGGTCCGCAGGCGCTCGCCGAGTGCAAGAAGCTGATCGATCACGTCGCCGGCCCGTTGAGCGAAAAGATGCGCCGCGACACGGCGGCGTGGCTCGCGCGGGTGCGGGTCGGCGACGAGGCCCAGCACCGCATGCACGCATTTCTGAACAAGCGCTAGGCGGTGCATCCGTGACGGCCGGCGCCTCCTCCGACCTCGCAGCGGTCACGCTCACCGGCGGCACCTTCCGCTGGGACGATCCGTTTCTGCTGGAGCGCGAGCTCTCGGAGGAGGAGCGCATGATTCGCGACGCGGCGCGTGCCTATGCACAGGAAAAGCTCATGCCGCGTATCCGCGACTGGAACCGCCAAGAGCGATTCGAACGCGAGGTGATGCGCGAACTGGGCGAGCTCGGCTTCCTCGGCGCGACGCTGCGCGGCTACGGCTGCGCCGGCGTGAGCTACGTCGCCTACGGCCTGATCATGCGCGAGCTCGAACGCGTGGACACGGCGTTCCGCTCCGCCTGCGGCGTGCAGACCACCCTCTCCATGACCCCGATCTATGCCTACGGGAGCGAGGCGCAGCGCGAGCGCTACCTGCCGGCGATGGCGAAAGGCGAGCTGCTCGGCTGCTTCGGCCTCACCGAGCCCGACCACGGCTCCGATCCCGGCGGCATGCGCAGCCGCGCGCGCAAGGTGGACGGCGGCTGGCGCCTCACCGGCAACAAGATGTGGATCACCCACGCACCGATCGCGGACCTGATGGTGGTGTGGGCAAAGGACGATGCGGACACCATTCGCGGGTTCATCCTGGAGCGCGGCATGGAGGGGCTCGCCACGCCCAAGATCGAGGGCAAGTTCTCGGTGCGCGCCTCGCCCACCGGCGAGATCGTGATGGACGAGGTGTTCGTTCCCGAGGCCAATCTGCTGCCCGGTGGGCGCGGCCTCAAAGGGCCCTTCGGCTGCCTCAACAACGCGCGCTTCGGCATCTGCTGGGGCGCGCTCGGCGCGGCCGAGTTCTGCTGGCACGCCGCGCGCGACTACGTGCTCGCGCGCAGCCAGTTC
>Ga0307373_10005549_pt1 | contig 20566 bp, 22 predicted proteins | sample OX2MG_FD_202534 | JGI IMG/M metagenome (GOLD analysis project Ga0307373, IMG submission 202534) | Soil microbial communities from Risofladan, Vaasa, Finland - OX-2 | ecosystem: Environmental > Terrestrial > Soil > Coastal area > Acid sulfate soil | place: Finland: Risofladan, Vaasa | collected...
GCTTCGACGAGCATCTCTATCCTCTCAGAGTCCTTGTCAGGAAGGTTCAGGAGCAGCTTGCTTCCCATTCTTTCACCTATATGTGATGTATATGCACTGCATATATTTATTCCTTCAGGAGTTCTCTGGTCTTCCAGACCTTGAATCGCCCTTTCACCACCTCAAAATCCTTGTCAGTTGACCATATTCCGTCATGGCCCGGAATCGTCAGGGCAAGGGCAACCAGTGGAACGTCCGACCTGTCTCGCTTACCGATCAGCTCATCGGCCTCCTTCAGCTTGTTCTTGGTGAAGTCGCTGGAAGCAACGACTACTGGCATAGACCTGATCATCTTTCGGGCCTCCTGCCGGCTCAACCCCCTCTTGGCGATGATGACTCTTTGGATTTCAGAGATTACAAAATCCGTCGTGACGAAGATGTAGTCCCCGGAGAAGAGAACCTTGTTCTCAAGACCTCTGTAGACGATGGCGGAGTAGAGCACCGTGGTATCCACCAGTAGGACACGAGGTCTGGATGCCATGGGAGCTTACTCACAACGACAACTTGACAACGGCCTCAGAGTCGGGGAGCTGGGCGATGTATTCCCACCCCTGACTGATATGAGCCTTCAGCTCGCCGATGGGAATCACCTTCTGCCTGTTCCCGTTGTTGGCCATGACTCCGAGCAGCTTCTCTCGCACCATCTTCTGGAAGTCCTCGTCCTTGATGCCCGATAGCTCAAGCTTGTCGACGTCCTCCTGGCTGTACCCGGCGACCTGAATCAGGATCTCCCTCCTGAAGGACTGCTTGATCTCCTCCTGGCTCATCCCCCGCTTCCGCAGCATTATCGTGACAGCTTCCATCCCCTTGAGATAGAACTCCCTCATCTGGTCTTCCGTGTATCGCCTATACGCAGAGTCGAGGAAGAGCTTGTGCCCCATGAGCGCCTCTGCTATGTCCCTTCCCAATGGTTGCAGCATCTGCGTGAAGAAGAACTTCCTGAGACAGTGGATGTGGATGGTATTCCTTCCTTGGTCGTCCTTCTCCCCCAGTCCAGCGTTCTTCAACGCCAATGAGAAGATGTGGTCCGCATTCCAGTATGACATCGGAAGGTTTCCGGTCTTGTGCTCCTGCCCACGGGTTGATGTCGGGAAGACGTAGTCGCCGGGATTGTTGATTCGGTCACGCAGGAATTCCTTCAAGAACGTGACCGCCTCGTCGCTGATGAAGCAATACCTCGGCTGTCTGTCCTTTGTCACCTCTGCCCTAAGGTGTATCGTCGCTGGGTTCTTGGACAGATCGATATCCTTCACCCTGAGAGTAAGGAACTCTCCCACCCTCATTCCGCTCGATGCAAGCATCGTGACAAGGGCCTTTCCGCGGGCATCGGTGTGTGTAAGAACGCTCCTGAGCTCTTCCTGCGTCGGAACCCTGTCGATGGTGACCGCGTGATACCTGGGGAGGTCGACCTTCACCCTCATCTTGGCGTTGTCCAGCTCGAAGTCGTTAATGGCGAGGAACTTCTTCACGGCCGAGAGACGGTTCCTGAGGGAGTTCGGCGCGAACTTGTCTTTGAGCATCCAAGCCACGTATCCGTCGAGGACCTTGTAGACGTCGTTCTTCCTCATGTAGGCCAGAGCGTCGTTAGGCAGCATCTCGAGGTAGCTGCAAAAGTCCATCATCCCTCCGGTAGAGTTCTCGACGCTCTTCCTTGAGCCGCGCCTCCCCACCTTCTCCAGGTAGGTCTTGAGTTGAACGACTACCTCGTCCCGATGATCTCTCCTCCACTCGTAGGCCTTCCGGTTTAGGACCTTCATGCAGGGCGGGAGGTCAGTCCCACCCCGCATTTAAGCCTTGACAGGTAGCAGTTAACTGTTAGATGTCGAAGTAGAGGTAGAACTCGTACGGGTGGGGCCTTGCAGCGACCGCCTTTGCATTAGCCGAGCCCAACTCGACGATCATCTCGACCATGTCCTTCGAGAAGATGCCGTCGAGGAAGCTCGAGTCGCTCTCCAGCGCCTCAAGGGACTCGAACAGACTCGTCGGGAGCTCCTTCACTCCGTAGGACCTCTTCTTCTCAGGTGTGAGCTTGTAGATGTCCTCGTTGATCGGACTTCCGGGGTCCATCTTCTTCTTGATCCCGTCGAGGCCTGCTGCCATGATCGCCGAGAAGGCGAGGTATGGGTTTGCAGAGGGGTCAGGGGTCCTGAACTCTGCCCTCTTCCTCTTCTCCTCGCTGGCGCCCTTGTGATAGACAGGTATCCTCACGTTCGCAGAGCGGTTCGCCTTGCTCCACGCGACGTAGATCGGGGCCTCGTATCCTGGGACCAGCCTGCGATAGGAGTTCGTCGTCGGGTTGGTGATAGCCGTGAGCGCGCGGCTGTGGTTCAGGAGGCCACCGACGTAGTATCTCCCGATCTGGCTCAGCTCCGCGTAGCTGTCGCCGGAGTCGTAGAAGGCGTTCTTCGAGCCCTTCCAGAGGCTCGAGGAGACATGCATGCCCGAGGCGTTGTCGCCGAAGATTGGCTTAGGCATGATCGTGGCGATAAGACCTCTCTTCGCGGCGATGTTCTTTACCACGAACTTGTAGCTGAGGCAGCTGTCGGCCATCGGGACGAGCGAGTCGCGATACATGTCGATCTCGCACTGCCCTGCCGTCGCGACCTCGTGGTGGTGCGCGTCGTTGACCACTCCGAAGTTCTCGTCGAGCAGGTAAGCAACCTCGCTCCTGTAGTCCTGTAGCGTGTCCTGCGGTGGGGCTGGGTAGTAGCCCTCCTTCCACCTGATGGGGAGGTTGGTGCCTCTCGACTCGACCGCGCTCTCGACTGAGGTGATCTTGTAGCCGATGTCGAACGGGTTGTTGACCTGCCACGTCGCGCTGTCGAAGACGAAGAACTCTATCTCGGGGCCCCAGTAGGAGTCCGTGAAGCCGGCCGCCTTCATCTTCTCTTCGGCCTTTTGGGCGATGTACCTGGGGTCCCTCGAGAACCTGCCCTTGCCGAAGCCCCACTGGATGTCGCAGATCAGCCTCCCGGTCGGGTACCTCTCGTCGCCCCAAGGGATCAGCGCGTAGGTCGACGGGTCGGGGACGAGGAGCATGTCCGACTCGTAAATCTCGGCGAAGCCCTTGATAGAGGAGCCGTCGAGCTTGGCGACGCCTTCCTCGAAGATGTCTTCCTCGAGCATGTTAAGCGGGATTGAGACGTGCTGGATGCGCCCTGGCACGTCCATGAACTGTAGGTCAACATACTTCACGTTCTTCTCCTTGATCTCGGTCATCACTTGTCTGGAGGTCCTCTTCCTTGAGACGAGGCCTTTTGGAGTATGGTCGAACGGCATTGGCTCCGGGTCGGCCTCGAATATGATATAAATCTTGCGTCACACATGGCCGCTTGTTTACATATCCGTGATAAAACTCACCAAATGGCTAATATATGGGCGGCTGAGATAGCAAATGCATTGGACAACCTCGACAAGATCATCCTGAAGGAGCTCATGATGGACGCGCGGCAGTCCTTCCGCGACCTCTCGAAGAAGGCCCACGCCTCGGTGGTCACGGTCGCGCAGCGGGTCAGGAAGATGGAGAAGGCTGGCGTGATAAGGGGATACTCCGCCCTGGTGAGCTCAGAAATGCTCGGGTACGAGATAACCACCGTGACCGAAGTGACTGTCTCCAAGGGGAAGGTGCTCGAGGTGGAGAAGGATATCGCGAAGCTCTCGCACGTCTGCGCGGTCTACGACGTGACCGGAGAGGAGGACAGCATAGTCATCTCGAAGTTCAAGAACCGGGAGGAGCTCAGCAACTTCGCGAAGGAGGTGCTCGCCCTGCCACACGTCGAGAGGACCAACACGCACGTGGTGCTCAACACCACCAAGGAAGACTTCCGCAGTCCGTTCATCCTCGACTGACAGCCCCCTCGAGGCAAATGACCTGCAGAGCCATCGGCTCTTGAGGACTTCTTCCATGTGACGACGACTCAAGGGCTTACGAGAGGCGCTACCACGAACATGCTCAGCAGGAGGATCGTCAGGACAGTCGCGGTTATTGCCACGAAGGCGTATCTCTTCTCATCTATGAAGAGGAATATCGAAATGGTCACCCTCGCTAAGGGAGTCGCCAGGAGCACGACCAACCCGAGGTCGATGATCGCGTAGGGCTTGGCCGATGCGACGCCTTGAATCAGGGGGACTAGCCCGATCAGAAACCTGTTCTGCGAGTCAAACAGCTGCTCCGCGGTCCCCATCGGGTAGTATCCCGTCTGGCCTTCCAAAAACAGGAGAACCGTGCCCAGGGCAACCAGGGTGAACGAGACGATGACGCCGTAGCGCAGGACCAGGCCGATTACCGCCCTGAAGTCGGTCTTTCCCTCGGTCACTTCCCTCTACACTCCGTGGATGAGCATCTCGACGGCGAGAAGCACGATGATCGGGATGAACAACTTCCTTATCGACGAGTTCTTCGCCCTGACCAGGATCCTGGTGCCGGGGACGGACCCAAGCACGACGCCCATCATCACGGGCGCAGCGACGAACGGATTGATGTAACCGGCCAGGTAGAAGATCCCGGTGCTAGCCGCGGCCGTGACCCCTATCATGAAGTTGCTCGTTGTCGAGGAGACCTTCATCGGGAGCTTCATCCCCACGTCGAGGGCGAGCACCTTCAGCACACCACCCCCGATGCCGAGGAGGCCGGAGATGAGGCCGGCCGCGTACATGATGACGAGCCCCAGGGGCGAGCGCGTCGCCTGGTAGTCGACCCGCACCCTTTGCGCCTGGTCGTAGTATTCCCCATTCAGCTCCAGCCTCCTGCTAATCGCGTCAGGAGTGACGCCGGAGGGCAGCTCCTCGCCGATCCTTCTCAAGAGCGGCAGCACGGACAGCAACAGCACTATCCCGAAGGTGACGTATACCACCCCCTCGAGGTTCGCCCGCGCTAGGGCTATCGTCAGCACCGCGCCCATCACCGCGCCCGCGGTGGTCGCCAGTTCGAGGAACATCCCTATCCGAAGGTTGGTGATTCCGTCCTTGACGTAGGCCGACGCGGCGCCGCTGGAGGTCGCTATGACGGAGACGATGCTCGCGCCGATGGCAAAGAGGGGCGGGACGCCCAGGAATATCGTCAGGAAGGGCACGATGATCACGCCTCCTCCGAGGCCCAGAAGCGAGCCAAGGATCCCGGCCAGAAACGCCGAGGCCAATACGAGAAGGAAGAACTCCAACGGGTCCAAGGTCTAGGTGCAACCCAAGGGTCAGTGGTGCGCCCCGAGCAACCCGAGGCTCGAGAGCTGCGAGCTCAGGGGGGCTATGCTCCCGGGGTCCTTCTCAATCACGCGCTGGAGGGCCTCGCCGTAGAGGGTAATGATGAGGGACTCCCTCCCTCCGCTCAGCGGCCAGTCCTGGTGCTCTTTGGCCACCTCGGCGAGAGAGTAGGCCAGGCGGTCGGCAAGCTTCTCCATCTCGCTGCTCGACAGGGCTATCGTTATTCCTCTGAGCGCTCTGAGGATTGCGAAGACGCCTCTCAACCTCTCCAGGTTGACATCGAGGAAATACCTTCGCAGGTCTAGCGGCACCTTGGCGTAGTCCGCTACGAAGTACAGGGCGTCGGCCGTGTAGAACTTCTGGATGATGCCGTGCTTCTCAGGCTCGCTCCTGGCAACAACGACCATCCCCGCCGCCTTGAGCTCCTTCAGGTGATAGTAGACGGAGGGGTCGGCGATACCCAGGCGCTCCGCGAGCATCTTCTGGGTGAGCTCCTCTTCTGCGAGGTGTCTCAGGATCTGCCTTTTGATGGGGTCCACTAGCAACTTCGCCACCTTCTGATCTGGGATTACCCTTATCGCTACCCTGACCATCCGCAATGATTAGGACGGATTAAACGATTATATAAATCTAAACGCTAGCGCAGTGTCTTCGTCGCTGGTCGGTCGGTCAAGAGAAGACCCAACTCGGCGCAGCGCGAACGGTCACCGATGAGTAGATATTCTCGCAGGGATGCGTGGGTGTCGATGAGAAGAAGGAATGCCGATCTTCTGGTCATTCTTGCCGCAGCCTTGGGATTCCTCTTCTTCGTCCCTGTGCTTGGCGTTCCGCAATATCAAGCCCAGTCCCAGTCTTGCAGCGCTGCCTCAACCCAGGAACCCGCACAAGCAGAGCCAGAGCCGTTCGAGCCTTGCACAGCGCCTGAATTCGGCTCGGTCACGTACTCAGCCTTCGGTGCGGGCGGCGTCTGGATGGAGGACGAATACGCTCACTACTACGTCGTGTGCGCCTTTGGGCCGACGAGCTGCAGCTGATGCGCATCGCACGGGCGTGACTTTGTAAGGTACCGCCGCTTGCGAGGCCTGGAGGAAGCGACAAGCGCCGGCACAAGATCAGGCGCTGTTGCATTGACGGTTTATTTGGAGTCGCGTTGCGCGTCGGGTGATTCGGGAGGCTGTCCAATCTTCCGAAACGCAGCTATGAGAGCCACCATTACCCCAACGAATGCAATGACACTTCCACCTATTTGGCTAACACTCTGAATGATGATGCGAGAAGGCAATTCGAACCTTCACAAAATGCATTCTGTCCTTGAAGCTGTTGCAGCGCAAGCCTCTGATAATATCCAGAAACCTCCAATAGCGTGAGTCCTACAGCGAAGAGCACAACACCGATGACGATTCTTCGTGTCTCTCTGTCCACAGTCGCAGGCAAGAGCCCTTTCCTTATTTATCACCCGCCATGCAACACGTTTTGAAATCGCCCGCCAATGCGACGGCACCCAAGATCAAGCCCCGACAATTCAAATACCAGGCCTGTCACGAAAGCGTGACTTGCAAAGAGAGAATCCTGATCTTCCGGCCTACCAGATCGTGGTCGACGACGTGACGGGCGGAGAGATCGCCAACATAATCAAGGGCTACATCGCGGTCAACGGCGAGAAGATCCGCTTCAAGGGCATCGCGTACGGGCGCTACGGCGGGCAGAACGTCGCTCCGAGGCTCTCCCCGATATCGAAGAAGAGGGTCAAGGCGGTCTTCGGGGACGTCTCGAAGTTCGAGGAGGACCTTCAGCAGAAGCTGGTGAGTGGAGACTTCGAGGTCGACCCGGTCGCAGCAGAAGCCTCAAAGAGGAAGGAAGAGCAAGAGCACCGACACACGCACTCGTGAAAAAAGTGATTTTCATGTTACTCGAAGGTGTTTGCGTCCGGAGGCGCTGAAGGCTTGAATCTCATAGTTGGCGGGACGGGATTCATCGGCGGGCACCTCGCGGAGTACTTCTTCCAGGAGGGAGAGATCTCGAAGGGGGTCTTCCGCAAGGGCTCGCACCTCAAGATACTCGACCAGTGCGGGATTCAGATCCTCGAGGCAGACCTCCTCGAGAGGGACTCGCTTCACGAGGCCGTGGACGGGGTGAACGTGATCTACAACCTGGCGTCCCCGACCCCTGACCACGAGGGGCAGGGCGACTACCTCGAGCCGAACACGAAGGGGCTGCGCAACCTGCTTGAGGAGGCCGAGGAGCACGGGGTGCAGGACTTCGTCCACCTGAGCACCCTCGACGTCTTCGGCTTCAAGAAGAAGAAGGTCGGCGCGAGCGAGGTGGCAGTGGACGCGCCGCCGTCGCACCCCTACCAGAGGGCGAAGCTCCAAGCCGAGATGGAGATTCAAGAGTTCTCAAAGAAGGGCGGCGAGATGCGGCTCAAGGTCGTCAGGGCGGCGAGGGCGACGGGTCCCCGGGACACCACGCTCGCGCTACCCTTGCTTCGGATGATGGAGAGCGGAAGCGTCATCCTCCCGTCGGGGAGCGACTCGCCGATGTCCTTCACCCACCCCAAGGACGTGGCGAAGGCCCTCTTCAGGGTAGCGACGACGGGGGAGGGCGGCAAGGTGTACCAGGTCAAGTCCTTCGACGCGGCACCGGAGGAGCTTGCCCAGGGCGTGGTGAGTGCGTGCGGGAAGAAGGCCCAGGTCAAGCGCGAGGGCATCTTCGCCAAGACAGGTCTGCCGCCATACACCACGAGCCAGCTCAGGGCAGGGATGCTCCTCGAGAAGCAGGATTCCTGGAGCGCCATCTCTTACTCCCCCGATTACGACCTCCGGCGTACGAGCGCAGAGATAGCCGAGTGGCATGTGAAAGAGCCATGGCTGACCGAAAGCAGGCGGACTTAGGCCCGATCCTGCGCGAAATCGCGAAGATGGTTCGCGAGAGCAAGGACCCGAGGGCCACGGCGCTCGCCGAGCTCAAGGACGCGGAGGACGGCAACCCCTTCAGGATACTCATCGGGACGATACTCTCCCAGCGGACCCGCGACGAGAGGACGACGCTAGCCACGGAGAGGCTCTTCCGCAGGTTCAAGGGGCCCAGGGAGCTTGCGGGGGCGAAGGAGGACGAGGTGAGGGAGCTCATCAGGCCGGCCGGGTTCTACAACATGAAGGCCAAGAGCATCATCAAGGTCGCGAAGCAGCTCGTCGAAGAGTTCGGCGGCGAGGTCCCGTCCGACTTGGAGGCACTGATGTCGCTCCCTTCTGTGGGCCGGAAGACCGCGAACTGCGTCCTGGTCTACGGATTCGACGAGCCCGCAATCCCTGTGGATACGCACGTGCACCGCATCTCCAACAGGCTCGGGCTGGTGGAGACCAAGACCCCCGAGCAGACCGAGGCTCAGCTCGTCAAGAGCGTCCCAAAGAGATACTGGCTGGAGCTCAACGAGCTCTTCGTCCGGTTCGGGCAGACCACCTGCAAGCCGGTCGGGCCGAGGTGCGGTGAGTGCACCCTCAGGGCTCGGTGCAAATACTACAGGCAAGTCGTCAGGCCGAAGCAGCTCAAGACCGCGCGCGCACGCTAGACGCCGGAGGCCTCGTTCTGATACCTGCCGCTGTAGAGCTCCTTCGCGGGCGCCTCGTTCCTGATGAAGACGAGCTGTACGAGCGCCTCGTCCTTGTGGACCCTGGCGTCCAGCGGCGTGAAGATGGTCTGCGTGGGCTCGCCTGAGTAGCCGCTGTCGAAGACAGCGCTCTCGAGCTTGATGATTCCGAGCCTGTTGACCGTGGAGCGGGGGAAGGCGAAGCCGGTGCAGTCGGCGGGGATGGTCACCTTGGGGAACCGGAGCTCGTAGAGGTTCCCCTTGAGAAAGTCGTAGAAGCCCTCCTCGTCCGGGACCACCAGCTCCTTCACATCCCTGACCTCGGCCTTCTGGGTCTCCCGGCCTCGCGTCGCGGACGGCGCGATGTAGCCCCTCTCCTCGCCGTGTAGGTAGATCTTGAAACCGCGCGGGACGAGCTTGACCTCCTTCGGGGAGAGGTCTACCCCGTTCGGGTTGACCTTCTTGTAGGAGGAGCACGACTTCGCGACCTCCTTTCCGCTCAGGACTGACACAGCGCCGGCAAGGGTCTGGGCCGCGGATAAAAGCGAATCCCCGGCGCGTCAGCTCTTCCTGGACCACAGGAGCGTCTTGCACTTGTGGCAGACGATCCCGTCGAAGACGACTCCCTTCTTGTCCTTGACCGCCTCCACGGACATCATCGGTCCTCCGCAAGACATGCATCTGGTAGGGGACGGCCCCTGTGCGAGCTTGCCCCAATCCATCATGTAATACGTTAGGAAGAGTGGCGATATGTCTGTGTCCAAGCCTAACTCCACACCAGCATAGAGTTCGTTTTGGGAAAGTGTCTTCGTTTCGAAGGCAAAGAGTGTTCGCCGTGAAGAGGGTTAAATGACCATTTAGTCTTGACGGTGGTTGACTCTTGAACGCGGAGACCGCGACCGCGTAGCATGGCTACCCGAGACAGTTAAAACGTCTATCGGATGTGCGAATGATGACGACGATGGAGAAACTATTCGCGCGGTCGATCGAGGATGCGAAGAAGCTCATCGACCTGACTGAGGACGACCACAGGCTCTTCGAGCGGGTGGAGGCGGCCTGCGACGAGCTGGTCCTGCCAGAGTTCGAGAGGTACGTCGAGAGGAAGTTCAACGAGAAGATACCCGAGGTCGTCAAGAAGCACCGGCTCATGGGAATCCCCATCGCGAAGAAGTACGGGGGCGAGGGGGCGAGACCCCTCGTCCATGCGCTCGCGCTAGAGAGGTTCGGGCAGCTCGGGCTCGGCGTCATCACGTTCATCGACGTCCACCAGGCGCTGGGGAGCCTCACCGTCCAGGAGTGGGGGAACGAGGAGCAGAAGCAGAGGTACCTGACAAAGGCAGCCACGGGCGACGTCACCTTCGCCTACGCGCTCACTGAGCCCGAGGCCGGGAGCGACCCGTCGGCGCTCAAGTCGACCTTCAGGAGGGAGGGCGACAGCTACTACGTCACCGGGTCCAAGTACCTCATCTCGAACGGGTCGGTCGCCAACAAGCTGATTGTCTTCGCCTACCCCGAGGGGCAGACGAAGGGGATGACCGCGTTCCTCGTGGACAACAAGGATCCAGGCTTCTCCGTGGAGATGAGGATGGAAGAGAAGATGGGTCTCTTCACCTCGGACACGTCCCTGCTCACGCTAGACAACGTCAGGGTCCCCAAGGAGGACGTCCTGGGGGAGGAGGGCAGGGGGCTACCCGTCGCCTACTCCGCGCTCCTCAACGGGAGGCTCGGGATCGCCTCCGGCTGCCTAGGGGTGATGGAGGACTGCATCAACCAGGTCAAGGAGAGGGTGACCTCAAGGGTCCAGTTCGGCAAGCCCATCGGGAAGCACCAGCTCATCCAGAGGCACATCGCAACGATGGTCGCCAACCTGGAGTCGTCCCGGTGGCTGGTCTACCAGGTGGCGGTCAAGAAGGAGGAGTACGACAACAACAAGGGGAACCTCGAGATGAGGACGGAGGTCGACAGGGCGAGCGCGGTGGCCAAGTACGTCGCCTCAAGGGCCGCCTACGGCACCGCCGACGCCGCGGTCCAGTGCTTCGGGGGGTTCGGGTACTCCATCCTCTCCCCTGTCACCAAGCACCTGCTCGACACGCGGGTCGCGAGGATCTATGAGGGGACCGACGAGATAATGGAGCTCAAGATCGCCTCGACCGTCCTCGGTAGGGAGTTCGAGGCCTACAAGTAGGCCGAGCTCGAGTCATCGGATAGGTTTCGCAACCCAGCCCGTGATGGACAGCAAGTGTCCGTCAGGGTCGCGAAAGTCGGTGGCACAGAGGTCGCTCTTCTCGTTCCCGGTCACGGCTCGAGGAGGTTGTGAGAAGTCGATGAGCGACTGGAGAGTCTCGTATGCGGACATCATGTCGGGGACTTCAAAGGAGAGCTCGATGTCTCCCGGGACGGGTTTGCGCCCGATCGCCCGGATTGCGAGCGCGACCCCACCAGCATCAAAGAAGACGGACTCGCCCTCGATCTTGCCCGTCAATATCATGGTAGAACTTCTGCGACCTCTCGAGGTTGCTGACTAGGACGATCACGTTGGCGAGTTTCACGAAACAGCTGAGTCGGAATAGAATTTGAATCTGCCCCCCAAAAGGCAGGATTGAGACGCGGACTAGTCCATGTAGTCGAGGAGTGTGGCAGGCTTGGTCGCCTGCTCCTTCTCTGACTTTTTCTCCGTACGGTTGGGAGAGACCATGCTCTTCATGAACTTCTCCCTCCTCAGGCTGCTGTAGAAGTAGGCCTCGTCCACCGTCCCCTCGGCGAGGAGGACGATGACCTTCCCGCGCATCGTCCTCCCGGTGCGGCCCTTCCTCTGTATCGCCCTGATCTCAGAAGGGACCGCCTCGTAGAAGACCACGAGGTCGACGTCAGGGACGTGGAGGCCCTCCTCCCCGATGCTGCTGCTGACGAGGACCTTGAACTCGCCCTCCGTGAACTTCTCCAGGACTTCGGTCTGCCTCTTCTGGTCCATCCCCTCGCTGTCGGTCTTGTTCGCCTGTCCTACGAACCTCTGCGCGCGCACCCCATCCTTGGCGAGGGTCTCGACTATCGACTCTATCGTGTCGCGGTATTGGGTGAAGATGATTATCTTCGAGTCGGGTTTGCCGGCGAACTGTGACTTGACTATTGACCTGACCTCCGTGAGCTTGGGGTACTCGATGCCCTGGATGCGCTTCGCCTCGTCCTCGAGCATGAGCCACCTGTGGTCCTTCAGGAGTGCTGTGGCGGACTTGCCCTGCTCTGGCTTCTCCCGCATCCGCTTGAGGTACTTCAGGAGGACGTCCACCCCCTGCGTCTCTGCGAGCTCCAGTGCGTGGTTCACCATTATGGCCTGAGCCTGGTTGATGAGGGCGCCGTAGAGGTAGCCCTTGTTGCCTCCGCCCGTCTTGAGCCTTGCCAGGATTGTGGCCCTGGCCTGCAGCAGCATCTTCTTCGAGAGCCTGGTGCGCGGGAGGAACCCCGACTCCATCAGCTTCCCCACCTTCTCGTTGTGGACGTCCCGCAAGATGGCGAGGAGCTGCTTGTATTCTTGGGGAAGCGCGACCTTCCTTCCCTCGAACTCCGTCTGCTCGACGTAGCCCTTGACGTCCTCGTCCTCCTCGCTCCTGGCCTCGACGTGCTCGATGAAGAGGCTCTGCGTTATCTCGTTGATCTTCTCCCTCGAGCCCCCGGGGGAGGCCGTCAGGCCGAGGATGAGCGGAGTCCATGCCGTCTCCCTGTAGACCTTCGCGACCTCCGTGTATGAGTAGTCCTTCACGGAGCGGTGGGCCTCGTCGAAGACCAGCAACACGACGTCGTTCAGGTCGACGCGCCCTTGGCGCAGGTCGTTCCTCACGGTCTGGGGGGTCGCGAAGACGAACCTAGACCTCCTCCAGAGGTAGCTCCGCTCCTCGGGCGGGTTCTCTCCCGTCAGGAGCGCGATGTCCTTGCTCTCGAGGGAAAGGATCTGCTTGAATGAATTGAAGTGCTGGAGGACGAGCGGCCTCGTGGGCGCGAGGACGACCACCTTCCCCTTCGGGAACTTCTCGAGCCTGAGCCTCGCGACGAGCAGCGCGATCAGCGTCTTCCCCAGGCCGGTCGGAAGGACGACGAGGGTGTTCGCCTGGGAGGCGGCTTCGGCTATCTTCTGCTGATACTCTCGGGGCTTGAGGGTGCTTGGGAGCATGAGGAGGATTATCGCTTCAGTTCGAGATTATACAAAAGCGTTTGCCAGTTCGAGGGCGTCTTTGGTCGCGCGGTTGCTTCCGGTGGGAAATACGCACATATAATGAACGGTCCAGCCTCTGCATCAACCGGATTTGGACCAGATCAGGGTCGAAGCCCCCGCCTCCTCGGCCAACCTAGGCCCGGGGTTCGACGTCTTCGCACTAGCCCTCGACAGCCCCAGAGACAGCGTCCGCCTGAGGCTCGGAAGCGGCTCCGGAGGGCGTGCGCCCTCGGTCAAGATGGCAAGGGTCACCGGCCTTGAGGTCCCGATGATGGAGGCCGAGAACGGGGCCTGCGTGGTGTGCCTCGAGATGGCCAAGCAGCTCGGGGTCAGGAACGAGATTGTCGTGGAGCTCGAGAAGCGCGTCCCCATCGGCTTGGGGATGGGGAGCAGCGGGGCGTCCGCGGCCGCGGCCGCTTTCGCCATGAACGAGCTCCTTGATCTGGGGCTCTCCTCCGACGAGCTGATCTTCTACGCGGGGAAGGGCGAGGCGGTCACGTCGGGGTCCCCGCACTATGACAACGTCTCCGCCTCCATCCTCGGAGGGTTCGTGGTTGTGAGGGGAGGGGCTGGCGAGAGCCCGACCGCGGTCAGGTTCGACCCGCCGGCCGGCCTGGCCGTCTGCGTCGCGACGCCGGTCGTGAGCCTCCCCCGCAGGAAGACTGAGTACGCGCGGTCCCTCCTGCCGGGGTCCGTCACGCTCGAGACGCTGGTCTCCAACGTCGCCAACGCCAGCCTGATGGTCTCGGGCTTCGCCAAGAAGGACATCAAGCTCATAGGTAAGGGCATGACCGACAGGGCGGTGGAGCAGGCGAGGAAGTCTATGATCCCGGGCTACGACCGAGTCAGGTCGCGGGCGATGGACGCGGGGGCGGAGGGCGTCTGCATAAGCGGCGCGGGACCCTCCATGCTGGCGATGGTGGATAAGAGGCGGAGCCAGCCCGAGAAGGTCCTGGGGGCGATGCTCGCGGCCTTTGGGCAGGACAAGGTCAAGTCGAGCGGTTACGTCACGCGGATAGGGAGGGGAGCGAGAGTTGTCAAGAGTCGCTGAGGGGTGGACGCAGAGGTGCGTCGGCTGCGGGGCGATCTACGAGAACGACGTGAGGAGCTATGTCTGCAGCAAGTGCTCAAACCTTCTCGAGCTGGTCAAGGACAGCCCTGTCTCGAGGACCGGGCTTTACGGCGAGTCCAGGGAGCCAGGTATCTGGCAATACAGGAAGGCCCTCCCGATCGAGCCCGATGCCAAGGCGGTCTCACTCTCTGAGGGGCACACGCCCTTGGTCTTGGTGAGCAGGATCGGGGAGAAGTTCGGGCTCAAGGGCCTCCACGTCAAGAACGAGGGGCAGAACCCCTCGGGCTCGTTCAAGGACAGGGGGATGACCGTCGCCGTCACCCGCGCGGTGCAGGGAGGCTCCAAGCTCCTGATATGCGCCTCGACGGGCAACACCGCGGCCTCGATGGCGGCCTACGCGGCGAGGGCAGGGGTCACGGCGATGGTGACGGTCCCTGCGGGGAAGGTCGCGTCGGGCAAGCTAGCGCAGGTGTACGCGTACGGCGCGAAGATAATCAGGGTGGAGGGAGACTTCGACGCGGCGCTGGCCATCACGTTGAAGGTCGCCGCCGAGATAAAGGAGCTATCCGTCATGAACTCCGTCAACCCTTACAGGATAGAGGGGCAGAAGACCAACGCCTACGAGATCTACGAGCAGTTGAGGTTCAAGGTCCCCGACTACGTCGTCCTTCCAGTGGGGAACGCGGGCAACATCAGCGCGATCTGGAAGGGGTTCAAGGAGCTGAAGGAGTGGGGGATATCCAACTCCCTCCCCAAGATGGTCGCGGTCCAGGCTGCAGGCGCCCAGCCCATAGTCGAGGCGTTCCAGCACGGCCGCGACTCGGTCATACCGGTCCAGCCGAAGACCATCGCGTCCGCGATAAACATAGGCAACCCGGCCTCCTGGAAGAAGGCCCTCGCAGCCATCAGGGACTCGAAGGGGATGGCGCTGGCCGTGACGGACGAGGAGACCATAGCGGCGAGGATGGACCTTGCCTCGAGCGAGGGGATATTCGTGGAGCCGGCGAGCGCCGTCCCGATAGCGGCGGTGAAGAAGCTGATGGGCAAGATAGAGAAGGACGCGACCGTCGTCTGCGTCTGCACCGGGAACGGGCTGAAAGACCAGGAGAGCCTGAAGGTCCAGCTGGACTCGACGCCGTTGGTCGCGAGCCCGGAGCAGATGGTCGGGCTCCTGGCCAAGACTGTCTAGGACCGGCTAACCGAGGCCCGTGAGGAACTCCGAAACGGCCTCTGTGAACTTCTTGTTTTCCCAGAGGAAGAAGATGTGACCTCCCTTGAACTCCACCAGCCTCGAGCCTTTGATTCCCGAGTGGACCTCCTCCACCAGATCCTCGGGCGCGAGCGTGTCCCTGTCTCCGCGCATTATGAGGGTCGGCGCGCTTATCCCGCCCAGCCGGTCGGTGCAGTCGAACTTCGCGGAGGCCTCGAGCTGGTGGATGAATGCGTGATAGGGCTGCGGGGACCCGCCGAACGCTCCGCTCCCCGTTATCATTTTGGTCAGCTTGCCGAACCTCAGTCCAAAAGAGGACCTGGTCTCGTTGTTCACGCGAGCCGAAGTGGATACCAGTATCAGGCCTCTGACCATGTCGGGGTACCTTATCGCGAGGTCCATCGCGATTCTGCCCCCCATCGATACGCCCAGCACGTCGGCCCGCTTGATGTCCAGGGCCCTCAGCAGACCATCGGCGTCGTCCGCCATCATCTCTATCGTGTAGGGGCTGTCTGGCTTGTCGGTGCGTCCCGCCCCTCTATTGTCGAATGCGATGACCTTGTGGTCCCTCGAGAAGAGGGGGATCGACCTGGCGAAGAGGGAGACCCCTGACCCTAGCCCGGCGATCAACAACAGCGGTCTTCCCTCCCCGTGGACTTCGTAGTACACGTCTATGCGTTGACGTTAGTCGTCGGCATCATCCCGCCCTCACTCTAGGGGCGAGCCGTGAGGACGGTGGTGGGAGGTCAGCCGGATTACGTTCGTGGCGTTCTTGCTCGGGCCCACCTCGACCGTGTCCTTCGTCGTGATCCTCAGCCCCTTCCTCGACCTCGTCACTCCGAAGAGGTGGGCGTCGGCGTCGCGCATCAGGGTGATCCTGAAGCTGGAGCCCCAGGGGACCGTGTAGCGGAGCGGGTGCAGGCTCGCGTTCTCCCTAGAGGTGTAGGTGGGGGCTATGTGGCAGACGCCGACCTCGTCCTTTCCGATCACCTTGAACTTCTCGGGTTCGAGTCGGTCGCCCTGGTCGATCTTGTCGAGGTAGGAGTAGTAGCCGGTGGAGCCCGCCGCGGTCGTGATGACGATGCCGTTCGAGACGGCCGCGTCTCTGAAATCGGCGCCTCTTCCGCGCACGTTAACGGTGTAGCGGATGCAGTTGCTGTCGGCGCCCTTCTCGAGCGAGACGTCCGTGAAGATCTCTCCCCTGAACTCGCCCCCGTTGATCGAGACCTCGAGCCTCCTCTGCTTCGAGACCTCGAACCGGCCCGCCTTTACCTCGCGGAGCGCGGCGTCCAGGCCAGTCAGGTAGACCTCCGCAAGGCGGGCCTTCGAGTCCGTGGGTCTGCGGGACTTGGTTCCCACGAAGAGCAAGGGGATGCCGAGCTGCCGACCCTGGTAGCTGAAGAGCCCGTCACCCCCGACGACCACACCGAAAGAGGGGTTGACCAGGGAGTGCTCGATGCCCGACTTCTTCAGGATGGAGACGACCTCGCTCTCGCTGACCTTCGGCCTCTCTGAGTCAACGAGGACAGTCGCCTTCAGGGTACCCACGCGCCTATGCGCCTCCCGCGTCCGGCACGGGTTCGAGCTGCCGCCTGAGCGCCTCGACGTCCGTGACCGGGGCCTTGCAGGCGAAGTTCTCGCAGACGTAGACCGTCGGCATCCCCTTGATGCTGGGCTTGCCCTCGGTCAGCTGCGCCGTCGCGGGGTCGCCGTCCGCCATGGCCAACACCTTGGTCGGCAGGTAGCGCGTCTGGATCTCCCTGACCATCGCGCTGAGCTCTCCAGGGCCCCAGCCGCGCGCGATGACGACCTCCTTTGAGCCGAAGGAGAAGTCGACGGCCCCCAGCATCTCCAGGTAGCCGGTGGGCATCGACTCCATGGCGTCCGCGAAGAGCTTCAGGGTCGTCTCGGCCATCTCTCGAAAGTCCTGGTTGCCCGTGAACTCGGCGAGCCGGAGGAGGTCGAGGGCGGCGACGGAGTTCCCTGAAGGGGTGGGCCCGTCGTAGCCCTCCTTTATCGCCACTATCTCTCTGCCGGGAGGCCTCATGAAGAAGCCTCCGCCCTCGGGGTCCCAGAAGACGCCCACCATCTCCTCTGCGAGCATGATGGCGGCCGACATCCACCTCTTCTCGAAGGAGGCCTCGTAGAGGTCAAGCAGGCCTGCGATGAGGAATGAGTAGTCCTCCAGGTTCCCCTCGATTGCGACCTCCCCGTCCCTGTACCTCCTCAGGAGCATCGGGCTCGTGCCCTTCTTGACCATCTTCGTGAGGATGAAATCTGCGCTTCTCTTCGCCGCCGAGAGGTATCTCTCGTCCTGTAGGGCCTGGTACGCGCACGCGAAGGCGGAGATTGCGAGCCCGTTCCACGACGCGAGTATCTTGTCGTCGACCCGCGGGCGGTTCCTCTTCCTCCTCGCCTCGAGCAGGGCGCCCCGGCCCCCCCGCATGGCCTTCTCGACCTGCTCCGCGGTCAGTCCGAGCTTGCTGGCGGTCTTCTCGGGCGACGCGGTGACGTTGAGGATGGACCTGCGTCCCTCGAAGTTCCCGTCGGGCGAGACGCCGTAGTACTCGCAGAGGATTGCGCCGTCCTCCTTCCCGAGGACATCGGCGACCTCTGAAGGAGTCCAGGTGTAGTAGTAGCCTTCGCCCTCGGCGGTGTCGGCGTCCTGCGCAGAGAAGAAGCCTCCCTCGGGGGACGTCATCTCGTCGAGGATCCAGCCGAGGGTGTCCCTCGCGGTCGCGGCGTATCTCTCCGTGCGGGTCGCGCGGTAGGCGTCCGCGTACACCCTCGAGAGCAGCGCGTTGTCGTAGAGCATCTTCTCGAAGTGCGGGACTAGCCAGTACCTGTCTGTCGAGTACCTGTGGAATCCCCCGGCGAGGTGGTCGTGGATGCCCCCGTCGGCCATCGCGTCCAGCGTCTTCATGACCGGGTTTAGCGCAGAGCCCTTGCCGGTCCTGGCGTTGTAGCGCAAGAGGAACCCGAGGTAGCTGGGGAGCGGGAACTTCGGCGGGCGGCCGAAGCCCCCGAACTGGGGGTCGTGCGCCGAAACGATGACCGCGTAGGCGTTGTCTAGCAGGACCTTCGAGAGCGTCCCCTCGCCCTTGAGCGCGTAGCCGTCGCTGATCGCCTTGGTTATCTCCTCCGAGCTCTGGACGACCTCTTGGCGCTTGCTCTTCCATGTGTCCGCGATGAAGTTCAGGACCTCTGGGAAGCCCGGGAGGCCGTGCCTGGGGACGGGCGGGAAGTATGTCCCCCCGTAGAAGGGCTTCAGGTCGGGGGTGAGGAAGACCGAGAGCGGCCAGCCCCCTTGTCCCGTGAGCGAAGTCACGGCCTTCATGTAGACCTCGTCGAGGTCAGGCCTCTCCTCCCTGTCGACCTTTATCGGGACGAACTTCTCGTTGAGGATCGCCGCGGTCTTCTCGTCCTCGAAGGACTCCGCCATAAGTATGTGACACCAGTGACATGTGGAATACCCGATGCTCAGGAAAATCGGCTTGTCTTCCGCCTTCGCCTTCGCGAAGGCTTCCTGCCCCCACGGGTGCCAATCGACGGGGTTGTAGGCGTGCTCCAGCAAGTAGGGGCTCTTCTCGTTGATAAGCCGATTGGGCTTCTTCGCCCCCAGCATTTTCGCTTCGGTTTGTTCGAGACCCACGATTTAAGGCTAAGCATCGGCCCGTGGGTTCCGGGCCGCGAATTACTTTTAAGTTTCAAGGGGAAACAGCCTAGCATGCCAAAGAAGGTTCTGATGATTGTCGGAGACTTCGTAGAAGACTACGAGGCCATGGTCCCCTTCCAGGTGCTGACGATGGCCGGACACACGGTCCACACCGTCTGCCCCGGGAAGAAGCCCGGAGGGTCCGTGAAGACCGCGATACACGACTTCGAAGGCGACCAGACCTACAGCGAGAAGAGGGGGCACAACTTTGCCATCAACACGGACTTTGACAGGGTCAAGCCCGAAGACTACGACGCGTTGTTCCTGCCCGGGGGGAGGGCTCCCGAGTACCTAAGGCTGAACGAACGGGTGCTCGAATTGGTCCGGCATTTTGACAAAGCCAACAAACCATTGGGGACGCTCTGCCACGGCCCCCAGATCATGGCGGCCGCGGGAGTCCTAGACGGGCGGAAGCTAACCGCATACCCGGCGATAGCCCCCGAGCTCAAAAGGGCCGGCGCCAAATGGGTGGCCGCCAATTCGACCATGTCCAACGCCACGGTGGACGGCAACCTGACCAGCGCGCCTGCATGGCCTGGTCATCCGGAACTGCTCCGTGCGTTCTTGGAGATGCTGGGCACGAAGATCACGTCCTAGCCCGACCGCCGCGCTCTTCGGAATCGCGCTGGCCCTGAGCATCGCTATCTCTTGCTGCTTGCCTTCTTCTTGGCTGGGCCGGCGGCCTTGGGCTTCGCGAGAAACTTCTTGAGCGGATCCCAGTATGAGCTCTTCCAGCCGCTGGTGTAGTCGGCGACCTGCTCCGCGGGGACCTTAGAGTGCACCATCTTCAGCTCGGTCCCTCCCCTCTTGGCGGCGAGCGTGAGCTCCAGCCTCGAGACCGGGTAGCCGTCGGGCCACTCGGTGGTCTTCCACTCCTGGACGATCTTCTTCGTCTTCACGAGCTCGAGGTTCCTCCCGGTGATGTAGCCCTCCCACGCGGTGAAGGCGGCGCCTTTCCTCGCGCTCGTGGTGGCGGGCGAGCCGGTGAACTCGCTGTGTTTCTTCGGGTCGAGGAGCGCGTCGTAGACGTCTTCGGGGGCGGCCTCGAAGAAGACGGTCTGCTCGATGGTCCCGAATTTCAATGGCAACGGTCTGTCAGGCGAGTCCGGCCCCCTCGGGATTTATGCCTAGCTCTTCTTGGACGGCAGATTCCGTTGCTCTGCCTCGTTCTTCTTCATTCGAGCCTTGACCAGCTTCTTCACGAGTGAGACCGGGATCTTCTTGTCGAGGAGAAGGTGGACCGCCGATTTGGTGGTCACGTAACCCGCAAATTCCTTCTTGTGCTCCTCTATGACCGGAGGGCGCAGGTAGAGCCCGATGTGCCGTCTCTGCAGGCCGAACCAGGCCAACTGCCCTTTGTAGTTGTAGAAGGGCATCTGATAGCTGATGCTCTCCACGGCCGTCGGCGCGACCTCTCTGATCGCCGCGCGGACCTCCTCGAGCTTTTCCCGCACTTCCAACGGAGCTGCGGTTATGTAGTCGTCGACGTTCTTCGGCGCTTTGTTCGTGGCTGGCTTTGCCGTGCTGATTCTCTTAAC
>Ga0307373_10005550_pt1 | contig 20566 bp, 19 predicted proteins | sample OX2MG_FD_202534 | JGI IMG/M metagenome (GOLD analysis project Ga0307373, IMG submission 202534) | Soil microbial communities from Risofladan, Vaasa, Finland - OX-2 | ecosystem: Environmental > Terrestrial > Soil > Coastal area > Acid sulfate soil | place: Finland: Risofladan, Vaasa | collected...
CCGTGCGCGCGTTCGATCGCTCGTTCGAACGCCTCAAGGAGCGTTACCGGGTCGCGCTGGCGACTTTCATCGGGCGGCGCGGCCTGGCGCTCGCCTGCGTCGCGATCCTGATCGTGCTTTCGCTCGGTCTGTTGCCGATCATCGGCGAGGATTTCTTTCCGGTCGTCGATGCCGGCATGATGCGGCTGCACGTGCGCGCCCCCACCGGCAGCCGCATCGAGCACACCGAATACCTGGTCGATCAAATCGACCGGACCATTCGCACGATTATTCCGGCCGCCGAGCTCGAGAGCATCAGCGATAATATCGGCCTGCCGGTCTCCTACGACCTCGCCTTCTACCAGACCGACAGTATCGGCCCGCAGGATGCCGACGTGCTCATCCAGCTCAAGCCCAGCCATCGGCCGACCGCGATGTACGAACAGCGGATTCGCGGCGCGCTGGCGGCGAAGTATCCGGAAGTGACCACCTACTTCCAGGCCGCCGACATCGTCAGCCAGGTCCTGAACTTCGGCCTGCCCTCCGCGATCGACGCGCAAATAAACGGCAACAGCCTCCAGAGCGATTACGCCATCGCATTGCGGCTCAAAGAGCGGATGGCGCGGATTCCGGGGGTGGTGGACATGCGCATCGCCGAGCCCCTGGACTACCCCAGCCTCAAGGTCGACGTCGATCGCACCAAGGCGCTGCAGTTCGGCATCACGCAGGAGCAGGTCGCCTCGAGCGTGCTCTCCTCGCTCTCCGGCGCGCAGCTTCTGCAGCCGAACTTCTGGCTCGACCCGGTCTCCGGGGTCAACTACAACGTCATCGAGCAGGCGCGCCAGCATCTGTTCGACTCGATCGGCGCGCTCCAGAATATCCCGCTCAGCACGACCGCAAGCTCGTCGAGCGACGCCACCGCCGATTCGACGACCGCGAGCGGGGCCGCGACGCCCGCGCAGCCGCAGTTGCTCGGCAACCTCGCGACCATCAGCCACGGCTGGGATCCCGCCGTAGTCGCGCACTACACCGTGCAGCGCGTGGTGGACGTCGATTGCGGCGTCTCGGGCCGCGATCTCGGCTCCGTCACTGCCGCGGTAAAAAGGGCCATCGGCCAACTGGGCAAGCTGCCCGCGGGCACCCAGGTCGTAATTCGCGGCCAGAGCCAGGCGATGAGCTCGTCGTTCGTCACGCTCGGCGAAGGACTGGTGCTCGCGGTGGTCCTCGTGTACCTGCTGATGGTCGCAAACTTCCAGTCGTGGCTCGAGCCGTTCATCATCATGATGGCGGTGCCGGGCGCGCTCGCGGGCGTGCTCTGGATGCTGGCGCTGACGGGCACCACGATCAACGTCGAGTCGCTGATGGGCGCGATCATGGCGGTCGGCGTGGGGGTGGCCAACAGCAACCTGCTCATCACCTTCGCCAACGAGCTGCGCGAGAACGGCTACAGCCCGGTCGCCGCGGCAATCGAGGCCGGGCGCATCCGCTTCCGCCCAATTATCATGACCGCGCTCGCGATGATCCTGGGGATGCTCCCGATGGCGCTCAGTCTCGGCGCGGGCTCCGAGCAGAACGCTCCTTTGGGGCGCGCCGTGATAGGAGGGCTTTTCCTGGCCACGGTGTCCACGCTGTTCGTGGTGCCGGCGGTCTATTCGATATTCAGCCGCCACATGATCGGCAAGCATCAGCGCGACGCGGAGATTGATGAACTCACGCTGCCCGGCGCGTGAGCGACGGTTACAGATGGAAGACGACCCCAAGCAGTACACGGCCAGATCGTCCGGCAGGCTCTTTGTAGCGGGATGGATCGGCGCGATCGCGATCGTCGTAATCGCCACCGCCGGGCTGGTGCTCGCTCGCGAACTATGGATTGGCCGCCAGACCAACGAGCTGGCGCGGCAGGCCGCGGCCGGACCGCACGTGCTGGTCGCGAAAGTCGGCCGCACGCCCGCCACGCGCGACATCAGGCTGCCCGCGACCGCGCGCGGCTTCGACGAAACTGAAATTTACGCCAAGGTTCCCGGTTATATCAAATCGCTCCGGGTCGACAAGGGCGACCGTGTTCGGGCGGGCGAATTGATCGCAACGATCGAGTCGCCGGAGACCGACCAGCAGGTCCACAACGCGCGGGCCGCCTACCGGATCGCGCGGGTCACCGATGATCGCAACCAGATTCTCGTCGGCCAGGCCGTGATCTCGCAACAGATCGCCGACGAATCGCACGCCGCGATGCTGCAGGCGAAGGCGATCCTCGCGCAGTCGATCGCGCTGCAGGCCTATGAGCGCGTGACCGCGCCGTTCGACGGAATCGTGACCGCGCGCTATGTCGATCCCGGCCATCTGATTCCCGAGGCGACCAACTCGACCAGCCTTTCCGACGCGATCGTCGCGGTCGCGCGGATGAAACCGCTGCGCGTGTACACCTACGTGCCGCAGAATATCGCGCCGTTCATCCGCAACGGCGACCGTGCCACGATCACGGTCGACGAATTTCCGCGGCGCAAGTTCATCGGCGCCATCACTCGCCATCCCGAAGCGCTCGCGCCGGATTCGCGCACGATGCTGGTGGAAGTCGACTTGCCCAACACCGACGAGGCACTGCTTCCGGGAATGTACGGCACCGCCGAGTTCGTCGTGTCGATTCCGGCCGGCGCGCCGCTGGTCCCCGACGAAGCGTTGATCTTCCGCGACGGCAAGGTATTCGTGCCGGTCGTGAAAGACAACGTGCTCCATCTGACGCAGGTGAAGCTCGGTTACGACAATGGCATCGCGGTCGAGGTCGCCACCGGCATCGACGCCGACGCGGTCGTCGCGCTCAACGTCGGACAGTCCGCACACGACGGCGAGACCGTGCAGCCGGTGCATCAAACCTCCGATTAGCCGCGCACGCGCGCAGGCTTTTCGGATCGGCGCCGAGGCTTTTCAGATCGCCCGCGTCCCCACGGGTTTGTCCGTGCCGCGAAGGTCCGGATCGCGGGGTTCCAGGTCGGTCGGTAGCGCGGGGGCCGTAACCCCGTGCTCAAATCGTACTATGAGCAGTCTCTCGCCACGGTCGACCGTCGCATTAGTCACTGTCGCAGGCCACCAAGTCCCATCCCATACCCACACCGCGGCCTCGCGCTCGATTTGATTCGCTTGCGAACCATCCATTGTAGATTCCTCACCCGCGGGCAGGACGCAATCAGCTACGCGCATTTGGCCCTCCGGAGAACTCGCCGCGGCGCCAAGCCTGGCTAAGGAGTCGTATCGTCCGCCACCGTACAGGAGACGCCGCCATCAAGGCCCGGAGCCTGGGCACATGTGCACAGGCACTCATTGAGATCCGGAAGCGGTGGTCCGTCGAGCCTTAGCGCGAGGAATTTTCCGCTTCCGGTTGGAGCTCCGACGGGGAGCGTGGTTCCATTGGCGGTCGGGTTGGACACGCTGCACGCCGCGCAGGCGCTCGCGTCACATCTGCTGCCTGTGGGGGCATTCGGATGATACGGGCCGAAGACCTGATAACCGAAGCTATCCGAGCTGCCCGGCGTCGCGCCAGTTGAAATCGGGCAGGAGCAAATGATCTGATCGTCCCTCACCCGGCCGGCGAAACCCGGGAACCTGTGGCCCGTGCTGCTCTTGAAGCAAATGCCACCATCGCATTGGCCATAGGCTACCGGCGCGCTCACCCCACTTCCCGCGTCAGCCGATCCGGGGCAGGTGTAGACGGCCGCGGATCCGCCCTTCTGCACATCATCCGGCAGGCTGAAGGTGCTCACCATATAGCCATTCGTCTTGCCCTGCCGGTTCACATCACAGACATTTTGCTCGCCGACGGGGCTGGAGTAGTCGAGTTGGAGACTGATGCTGTTGCCTTTCAATATGTCGCACTCGCAATACGCGAGTCCGTCGTAAACGAAGCAACTCGCCTCGGCGCAGAGCGCGTACTGTTGGTTCTCACAAATCACGAATGGGGGTTCAAAATCCGCCGACGAATCCTGATGGAAGCCGAAGGCTGATACGGCGGCGAAGAGTTGGACGGTTACCATGATTGACGTAGCTTTAAGGAACCAACGCATAGTCCTGACTTTTCCCTTTTTTGGTCCCGATTCATTCGGGCTGTTAGACATTCAGGAGAGGGGAGTCGACCGCGGTTTCCTGAACCGGCGCGGATGCGGATGCCGTATGCGCAAGATCTCCTCGCGGCTGTAACCCGTGAACGAAAATTCCCGGTTGATGTCAAGATAGCGACCGTCGCTGAGCCGCCGGACTGTGATAACGTCCGGGCTGGCCTGGAATATCTTGCGCAGCGTTGCCTCGCGTTCTGTCGCAAGCCGCTCGGCAATCTCACGCTCAGCGATCTCGGCCCGCAGACGCATCTGGGTCGAGGTCAATTCCTTTACTTGCACGCTCAACCACTGGCGCGCTTCGTCCAATGCGCGTTCGTTTTCCTTGATTTGAGTGGCATCCCGGGCGACGTTGAGAGCGGCCTTTTCGCCGTCCACTTCGACCACTACGGACGACATAGGCGACTTGAAGCAACACCACCGCCGACGTGCCGGCGCGGAACATATAGACCAGCACTGTTCGTCGCCGATATCCGGCTCGTAATCATGGTTTCCTTGCGTCTGCGCAACCGCATTGACCACTGCACCAGCGCAAGGCGCAATTAGAGAAACCGGCGACGATTCCTTCATAGTGCTTCTCATAGACTGTTAGGCGCTTTAATCGCTCTAACGAGAGAAGCAAGTGGCGTACCAAGCTTATATGCTATTAACGATTAATATAGACCAACTAAGACTAGACCGGTCCGTCGGAAGCCTGCCGACTTAGAGGCGTGGATGCAACGTTCAGCATCCTAAGGAGCATAAATGCCCATAATTAAGGACTGTAACCAAGCGTCGTCGCGTAAAGCCACCGACAAAGCGCGCCACCGTCCGGCCCGCGTCAGCCCTTGGGCTCGCTCTCTTTCCAGCGCTTCATCATCGTGTTCGAAGGCCGCGTCTCGTCGACCAGTTTTTCGGCGGTCTCGCGGCCGGCCACCGGCAGCTTCTTCGGATCGAGCAGGCCAAGCTGGACCAGCGCGGTCGCCTGGTCCCAGTGGATGTGCTCGTGGGCGAGCTTGCCGCCGCGGAACTGCACGATCGCCACGGTCGGTATCTCGACGTACTTGCCGGTGGGCGGAATGCCGGGGAGCAGGAAATCGATCTCGACGTCGTGGGTGAAGCAGAGAAGGATTTCGTCGACCAGGCGGTCGGGTCCGATCGTGCGCGAGACCGGGATGATCTTCGTGTCCTTGGGTAGTTTGGGAACGAAGTGGTTTTTGTAAAAGCGATGGAGCTCCTGCTGGCCGACTCCACCGGTCATGGTCGGCACGTGGTTGACGTAGGGCCGCTCGACCATCGTGGTCATCGTCGTGTCGGCGTCATGGTACTTGAATTCGAGATCGGCGTGCCGCTCCCACAGCGCGCTCAGGTCGAAGCGCGGCCCGATCGCGTGGCGCAAAATCCCGATCGTGCGCGAATGCGCAAGCGAGGCCGCAAAGCGGTCGTAGCTCGGACGCATCGAGTTGTTGAACGCGTGATCGGCACCCGGGTAGACGTAGACTTCGACGTCGTCGCGATCCTTGAAAGCCGCGGCGACCGCGTCGCGTGCGGCGGCCGGCACTCGTTGGTCCGCTTCTCCAAAGTGCAGCACCATCGGACAGCGCACCGCACCCACCTCATTGAGCCGCTTTTCGATTCCGACGCCGTAATAGCTGACCGCGACGTCGATGTTGCATCGCGCGGCCGTCAGGTAGGCCAGCATCCCGCCCAGGCAAAAGCCGACCGCGCCGGCCTTGCCGTTGCACTCGGGCATCGCACGCAGCGCACGCACCGTATCGGCTACGTCCTTAATCGCCTGGTCGGGATCGAAGCGCGCGAAAAAATCGAACGCCGACTTGATCTCGGCCTCCGAGTAGCCCAGCTCGACGCCAGGCTGAATCCGCCAGAACAGATCGGGCGCGATCGTGACGTAGCCCTCTTCGGCATAGCGGTCGGCGACCTCGCGCAAATGACGGTTGACGCCGAAAATTTCCTGGAGCAGCACCAGCCCCGGACCGCGGCCGCCTTCGGGCAGCGCCAGGTAGGCGTTGAAGACGCCGCCGTCGGCGGCGGTCACGTTTATGGTCTTCGATGTGATGCTCATGATAATCGAACCCCTTTGTGACGCCGAAGATTCCGGCATTTATGCCGGTCCTTTGTGCCGAGGCCTATGGCCATGGCGCGGAAACGACCCCGCGTCTCGGTTTTCGCACAGCAGGCCGGTGGCCGGCTAGGGAGGCGGTGGCAACAGGCCGTAGACATCGAGTTCGGTCTGCGTGCCGACGTAAACCTTGCCATTGGCCACTGTCGGGACGGTGAACTTGACCCCCGGCCCCGCGGTGTCGCGCGAACCCGGGGCCTGGGCACTGTTGTAAATCTCCTCCAGATTGGGCGCCCAATAGGCGTGCAACACCGCCGGCGCGCTGGTCGCATAGCCGCTCACGTCGAGCGCCCAGGCGATCCGGTGGATGCTGCCGTTGCTGGAGATCGCGGGGCTCGTGCCAGGATAACCAAAGCTGGTGGGGCTACGGGCCACCGCCCAGGCCGACATGCGCCCGTCGACGACCTGCCAGGCCTTGAGACGCGCGTCGGCTCCGCCAATGTAGACCAAACCGAAGGCGTAGGCCGGCGCGTCGAAGAGCCGGACGCCGGAGTTGACGACGCCGATCGCCTGCGAGTCGTCGCATGTCGGGCAATACCGCCCCATCGGTGCGCGATTGAGCAGATAGAACCTGCCCGACTTGATTCCGCCCATCAGCTCGAAGGTCGCCGGCCCGAAGGACTGGGCGGGCAACAGGACGGCGCCGGTGACACCGCCGTCGTTGTCCAGCAGGCTCATCTCGAGCTGGCCGGAGGGCGTGAAATAGTCCTTCACGTGCAGCAGCGGACCTAACTTCACGAAGCTGTCGCCGTAGTCGGCCTTGCGGTCGAAAGTGCCGTTGCCGATCCCGACGAACACGTTGCCGTACTGGCTGGCCGAAGGGCCGTTGCCGCTCTGCCAGATGCCGCCGTCGCCGCCGTTGGGCGTGGCGTTGAAAGCCGCCCTTTGCTCCAGCGTGAGGGCGTCGTAGGCCAGCATCCATCCGTGATAGTTCCCCCTGTCGCAGTTCGAGGCGAAGGCGATGTAGACCATGCCGTTTGCGAGCAGCAGTGCGGGACGCTGATTGGCGAGCTTGGCCACGAACGACACATGGCCGTTGCCGTCGTTGCCAAGGCCGGTGCCGTTAACCGTGGCGCCGATCGTGACCGGGCCGCCGAACTTCTCGGCCCCGGTCGCAAGGTCGAGCGCGTGCAGTTCGATGAGATAAGTATCCGTGTTCTGATCCTTCACCTCGGAGACCACGTACAGCGCCTGGTTGTCGAGGCTGATGACCGGCGTCCCGGTGATGCCGATTTCGGGCACCAGGTTGTCGCATTGGACGTCATTCAGCGAGTCGACCGTGGTGATTCCGTCGGCCGGATCGATGAAGCTCTTCTGCCACAGCGGCGTCGGCGTAAGACCATCGGCATCGAAGGCATAGACGCTGTCGTGCTCGGTCGCAACGAAGACCACGTCGTGCGTCGCCAGGCCGGGAATCGCGGGCTTCGATACGTACAGCGGCTCGGCGTAGACGTAACCATCCACCGGATAGGAAAAGAGCTTGCCGAAAGTGCTGGATCTGACGTTGGCGGGCTTTAGGATGGTCTCGTGCGAGTTGAGCCCGCTGCGCCGATTATTGTTGTGGAAAGTGAGCACGTTGACCGGGACCGGCGTCGGCGCCGAGGATGCCGCGGCGACCGCCGCGGTCGCGACCATGCAGCACGATATCAACGCCGCGGTCAGGTGCTGTTTCATCTCCAAAACCGAAAGGCCAGACTTTCCGCGCGGCAAATTTTTTCATAACGATTGCCGAAACGCAAAATTTCCGCACACCAACTCGCGGTGTGCAGAAATTTCAGCCCATCGTGCGCTCTGAGACGCGGTTGGCGACCGCGCCAATTTCACTCGCACAGAGCAAAAGGACCGGCGCGCCGCGTCTTCTATCGCACGGGCGTGCGGCGCCCGCATTATGCGGAACCTCGGTCAGGCCCGCGTCGTTACGGAGTCGACCCTGAGCCGCGCATCGAGCCGATCAGCGAGTTCACAATATTGCCCATCGAACCGGTCGTCGTGGGAGCACCGTATGCCGGATTGGGATAGCCCGCCTGCGGATAACCACCTACGGACGGATTGGGAGCCGCGGATGGCGCTCCGCCGCCGCCCAACAGTGGTCCGATTAGCGAGCTCAGACCGCCCATCGAGCCGCTCGCCGCCGGAGCGCCGTATGGAGAGGCGGCCGCCGCGTTCGGATAGCCCGTTGGCGGGTACCCGGCTGGAGGATACGGCACTGGCGCTCCACCGGGGTAGCCGTACGGCGGCATCGTTGGCGGATAGGACTGCGCGTATGGGGAACCCGGCGCCGCGTTCTCCCGCATCGGCGGTGTGTAGGCCAAAGCCGGCGGCGCATAGTAAGGCGGCTGAGGCGGCATGTAGGCCGGTGCTCGATAGCCGGGGCCTTCGGCGTGCCTCTCTCCGGAAAGCTCGCGCCTTAGATGCTTGATGTCCTTTTTCCAGTGCTTCGCGGCTTCGCGGTCGCCCACCTGGCGCGCCCGGTTGTATTGCGCCTCCGCATAGTTGAGTCGCGCCACCAATTGATTGCGCTGGGCATAATTCGGCTGGCCGGGGTACTGCGGGGGCGGTGGCATCGGGGGACCGTAATACTGCGCTTGATAGGCCGCAGCGTCGTCGGGCTCACCGGCGGCGGCGGTCACCGGCGTTCCTAACAGAATGGGCATCGCCATTGGAATCGGCGCCGCCATCAGAATTAATCCAGCCACACCGGAGGCGATTTTCCGGCGCGAGAAGAGTTTTCGGGCGGAGGAAACGTTCATTGGCAGACCTCCAGGCCTCAACTACGTATTCGGCGAGTCCGGGTTTCTGCTTTCGGTGGGCAATACAGCCGAACGCCGCGGACGAGAATGCCCAACGGGCGCGGGCGCGGATATGCCTGATATCGAAATTTTCCGCCGGGCCAGGAATACGGCGAAGAGAAGAATAGAGGGCGCGGATCGCGGCGGGAGCCAAAAAAATACGCGCCAAAAATGCACGCGCAAGAAGGGCGACGCCATCCTCGGCTGCCGGCATGCATGCCGACCCGCGGGCAGCCTCGTCGATGAGACCGCCGCGCCCGGGTCATGTAAACCGCGCTCGTTAAAGAGGAGAGCGCCAGGGAACGGGCACCAACGCCCGTTAGGATTGGCTCTCAGTCGAACGTCCAAGTCGCGAGCGGAGAAGTTGCTCGCCAGGTTGAACTACGCACAGAAATTCCGAATCGCACCTGCGTCAGGCGCGCGCCTTGCGCAGCTTGGCCCGCCGATCGGATGGCGCGCCCTTACGATTTAGCGAGCGATTCGCGCCTACTGCCGGCTTGGCAACCGCCGGCTTTGCGATCTCCACTGCGGCAACCGGAGCCGACACCTCCGCCGACACTTCTTGGGCGACTGGCTGTGCAGCCGCCAAAGCCGCCTGCTCGGCCCGCACGATTCGTGCACGCTCGATCGCGTCGAGCTTGCGCACCTTCCATTCGCGCAATCCGCGGCGCAGATACTCGGGATTGACGTCCAGCATCTCGCAGACGTTGTCGAAGGAGAACACCCATTTTTTGTCTTCCAGGGTGATCCACTCCTCGGCGTCGCGGAACAGGCGTTGGCCCTTGTTGGTGGACGAGTCGATGCACTTCATAAAGCACTCGACCGCATCCTCGAGAACGCTCAGTACCAGGCGCTTTTCGCCCTCAAGCAGATGCTTGCGGCGCATCGCCTCGAAGTATTGAATCGGCAAAAGCGTGTCGGGTTCAAATAATCCCGGCAGCTTTTCGTCCAGTGTTTCCTTTTCTTGCATCTTCGCTCCTTGCTCCTGCCTCACCAAATCTTGTGCTCCCACCCCACCGGCCTCCTTTGGATGGACGTCAAGTAAGACGTCCTATTCATCTCTATCGTTTCGGTACTGTCTCGTTTCAGCATGCCTCACGCACTTTCAGCACGTCCGTCAACAGTTCCTTAGCATTTTCCCAGTTTCAGCACGCCCTCGTTACGGCGATTATTCGTCCTCGTCATTTTCCTCGTAAATTTCATTCCAAGCCATCTGAATCGCCTCCAACTTGGACTCGCTGGAACCAGCCGGATCGTCGTCGAATTCATCCAAATCCGCCACCCACTGCCGCAAATCGGTAAAACGCACCTGAAGTGGGTTAATACCTGGATGGTTTTCCGTCAGTACCTCGGCGATTTCCTGTGCCTGATCCCACTTCAAACCCATTTGCCCCGTCTCCTCTACCGAAACCCGGCTGGCACCCGGCTGAAAAATGCCCATGTGCCTAACAATTACGGCACCGCTGCCTACGGCAGATCGTCAACTGACTTCTTTTCGAGCGCCTGGCCTATCGCATAATCCATGATTCTCTCGGCAAATGGCGTCGTGAGTTGATTCAGCTCCTCCACCAGAGCTGAAATATAAGCATGATCCGTACCATTTCGAGCCTTTTCCAGCTTTGACGCGCATTCCTCCACCTGTGCCTGCTCATTCGCCTCAATCAGAGACCCGTATTCCTTCAGCTGTTTGGTCAATGCGCCTAGCAGTTGGGCAGCATCGTTGCGCGCCACAATCAGCATCCGCTGCTCCAGATCCTGTTCGCCGAGGTCGATCGATTCTTCAAGCATCCGTTCAATTTCTTCGTCGGTCAGCCCATAACTCGGCTTGATGTCGACCGAGTGCTCCCGCCCGGTCCGCTGATCGCGTGCCGTGACGTTGAGGATTCCGTTGGCGTCGATGAGAAAAGTGACCTCGATCCGCGGCAAACCCGCCGGCTGGGGATCGATCGGCCCCAGCTTGAAGCGCGCCAGCGACCGGCAATCCGCGGTCAACTCGCGCTCGCCCTGGACCACGTGAATATCGACGTGGGTCTGGTTATCGACCGCCGTCGTGAAACCCTCCGTCACGCTGGTCGGGATGGTGGTATTGCGATGGATAAGACGCTCCATCACGCCGCCCACGGTTTCGATCCCAAGCGACAACGCCACCACGTCGAGCAGCAGCATGTCGCCCCGCGCGCCCATCAGAACGCCGGCCTGCACCGCGGCCCCAAGGGCCACCACGTGGTCGGGATCGAGCGAGCACAGCGGCTCGCGTCCAAACAGTTCCGCCACCCGCCGGCGCACCAGCGGCATCCGGGTCGATCCGCCCACCAGCACCACCGCGTCGACCTCGGCGGCCTTAAGCTTTGCGTCGGCAAGCGCCATCCGGCATCGCTCCAGCGTGCGGCCAACCAGTGCCTCGGCCATCCGCTCGAACTCGGCGCGCGTGATAGTCCGGTGCACCTCGCGGTCCGGCAACTTGAGCGAGATCTCGGCTTGGTCATGGTCGCTCAGGCGCTTCTTGGCCGCCTCGGCGGCGAGCCGCGCGCTGTTCCAGACGTGGCGATCGAGCCGCAGTCCGGGCGGAAGATCGGCGAGCAGCACGTCGACCAGCAGGCGGTCGAAGTCGTCGCCGCCCAAATTGGTGTCGCCATTGGTCGACAGCACTTCAAAAACCCCGCCCTTGATGTTGAGGATCGAGATGTCGAAGGTGCCGCCGCCAAGGTCGTAGACCGCGACCCGCCCCTCGACCATCTGATTCAGTCCGTAGGCGAGCGAGGCGGCGGTCGGCTCGTTGACGAGGCGCACGACGTCGAGTCCGGCAAGCCGGCCCGCGTCCTTGGTGGCCTGGCGCTGGCCGTCGTTGAAGTAGGCCGGGACTGTGACGACCACGCGCTCGACCTTCTCGCCGAACGCGGCCTCGGCGCGGGCCTTGAGCGCGCGCAGAATCTCGGCGGAAATCTGCGGCGGGGTGAACGTGCGCTGGCCGATGGCGAAGCGCACCGCCGGTCCGCTGAAGTCGGCGAAGCTGTAGCGATGGCGGTCCTCGGCGGCAACCTCGTCGCCGCCAAGTCCCATGTAGCGCTTGATCGAGCGCACCACGGCGCCCGCCTCACCGCCCTCGAAACCGGCGGCGTGGATCCGGCCGTCGCGTTCGACCGTGAGATGCGGTTCCATCGCGATCGCCTGCTCACCCACGAAGACCTCGCCCTGGGGCGCTATCGCGACCACCGAGGGCAGCAACGGATCGCCGGTTGCGGGGTCGGCGGCGATACGCGGACGTTCGTCTTCCATAACCGCGATCAGGCTGTTGGTGGTTCCGAGATCGATGCCGAATATACGGGACATGGGTAAAGTTTTGCGCCGACGGCCGCGCGCGCGGCCCGGGACGCGGTTGACGCTATTTCCTCAATTGGCCGTGGCGCCGTCGAGCGCGCGGTCGACGTCGCGGGTGAGCGTTCGCAGATAGGCGATTTTGGAAAGCGCGGCTTTCAATTCGTCGACCAGTTCCTGACGCTCCCCCGCTTCACCGTCCCAGCGCGCGAAATTGCGCTCCAGCTCCTCCTGCGTCGCGGCCACCTTCCTCTCGAGCTCCGCGCGCCGCTCCTTGATCGCGGCGCCGAGCGCGCGGGCGCTGCCGTTGCGCGTTTCCCGCAACTCTCCGAGCTGTTCCTGGACCTCGAACACCAGCTCGGCCAGCTCGGGCGGCACCCGCTTGTTGTTCTCGGCGAGCTTCTCGTCCATCAGCTCCAGCCAGTAACGCCCCCGGCCTGCCGGGTCGCGCAAGGTGCGATAGGCGCGGGTCAGGAGCGCCGTGCTTTTGAGGCTCGCCTGCCTCACCGCGAGCGTCGCGGTCGCGAAACGATCGGGATGAATGCGCCGTCCGGCCTCATGATAGATGCGTTCGAGTTCATGCGGATCGAGGATGAGCTTGCGGGGTAGGCCGAGCGCGGCGAAGAGATCGAGCTCAACGCCGAGCGGCGCCCCGCACTCGGGGCAGGTCAAACGCGGCTCGCTCGGCCGCGCACATGAGGGGCATTGGACCATCGCTACGCCTTGGTTCCCGCGTCGTCATACGACGAACGATTCTCCGCATCCGCACGTCCGTTTGGCGTTGGGGTTGACCACCTTGAATCCCGAGGCCATCAGTTCCTCGGAGTAGTCGAGTTCCGAGCCGTTGAGGTAGAGGAAGCTCTTCTTGTCGACGATGAGCTGCGCGCCGTCGCGCTCGAAAATCTTGTCGCGCTCCCTGGGGTCGTCGAGCTCCATCCGGTACTGCAAACCCGAGCATCCCCCGCCGACCACCTTCACCCGCAAGCCCTTGCCCGGCTTCTCGGATGAGAGCTGCTTTATCTTGGAGACCGCGTTTTCGGACAGCGAAATCATTTTTGCCGCTCGCGCCGGGCTCAGCCCCGCGAGGATTTACCCTCGACGTACTCGCCTCGGACCGACTGCTCGGCTTCTCCACTGTCGCCATTGGCTGCGCCCTTGCGACTGCGCCAATCGGTGATCGCCGCCTTTATAGCATCTTCGGCCAGCACCGAGCAGTGAATTTTCACCGGCGGAAGATTCAGCTCCTTCACGATCACGGTGTTCTTAATCGTCATCGCTTCGTCGATATGCTTGCCCTTGACCAGCTCCGTCACATAGCTGGACGACGCGATCGCGCTGCCGCAGCCGAAGGTCTTGAAGCGCGCATCCTCGATCACGCCGCTGTCGCTTATCCGGAGCTGGAGCTTCATCACGTCGCCGCATTCGGGCGCACCGACCACGCCAGTGCCGACGCCGGGATCGTCCTTGGCGAAGCTGCCGACATTGCGCGGATTGTTATAGTGCTCGAGAACTTTGTTCGAATAAGCCATTGAGAGCCCTCCGATCGCTTAGCTCCAGGTTACGCCCGCCAGTTGACGGATTTCAGATCGATTCCCTCGCGCGCCATCTCGTACAGCGGCGACATCTCGCGCAGCCGTTTGACCTCGCGCGACACCCGATCGGTCACGAAATCGACCTCTTCCTCGGTGTTGAAGCGGCCCACGCCGAAGCGGATCGAGCTGTGCGCCAACTCCTCGTTGGTGCCGAGCGCACGAATCACGTACGACGGCTCCAGCGTGGCCGAGGTGCAGGCCGAGCCCGAACTCACCGCCACGTCATTCACGCCCATCAACAGCGACTCGCCCTCGACGTAGGCGAAGCTGACGTTGAGATTGCCCGGCAGGCGCTCGGTCGGATGGCCGTTGAGGTAGACCTCGTCGAGACGCTCGAACAGCCCCGCTTGCAACTTGTCGCGCAGCGAACGCATCCGCGCGCCCTCGCTTTGCATCTCCTGGCCCGCAATTTCGCACGCCGCGCCGAAGCCCACGATGCCCGGCACGTTGAGCGTGCCCGAGCGCATCCCGCGCTCGTGCCCGCCGCCGTCGATAATCGGCGTCAGCCGCACGCGCGGCCCTTTGGCCCGCACGTACAGCGCGCCCACGCCCTTGGGTCCGTAAAGCTTGTGCCCCGACATCGCGAGCAGGTCGATACCGTCGCGTTCGACATCCACCGGAATCTTGCCCACCGCCTGCACCGCGTCGCAGTGGAAGATGATGCCGCGCTCCTTGGCGATGCGCCCGATTTCGCGGACCGGATGAATCGTCCCGACCTCGTTGTTGGCGTACATGATCGAGATCAGCACGGTCTTGTCGGTGATCGCGTTGCGCACCGCGTCGGGGTCTACCATCCCGTACTTGTCCACCGCAAGGTACGTCACGCTCGCCTTGCCCGCGCGCTCCAGCGCCCGGCAACTGTCGAGCACCGCCTTATGCTCGGTGACGCAGGTGATGATGTGGTTGCCCTTGTCCTTGTAGAACTCTACCACCCCCTTGATCGCCTCGTTGTCGGACTCGGTGGCGCCGCTGGTGAAGATGATCTCCTTGGACTTGGCGTTGATGAGCGTGGCGAGCTGATTGCGCGCCTTGTCGACCGCTTCCTCGGCCTCCCAGCCGAAGCTATGGTTGCGGCTGGCGGCATTGCCGAACTTCTGCGTGAAATACGGCAGCATCGCCTCCAGCACCCGCGGATCGACCGGCGTGGTCGCGTGATTGTCCATGTATATCGGCAGCTTGACCATCGATTCCAAACCCTCTCGAGCGCGCACACCCGTCGCGAAAACAGTACCGCCTTACACGGCACCCGATTAGTGGACTTACAAGGTCGAGTATACGGCCTAACCCGTTTAAGTGTCAAACGGAATATAAGCCCAGCGCTCGTGCGAGATGGAGCGTTATAAGCCCGGCACGTCGCAGGCGCCATGGGCGCAGGACGCGCGGGCGTTCATCCCGACCACACAGAGGTGCAGCTTACCGAGAGGTCAGGCGAAGACGCAACCGCAGTCAGCCCCCGAGGCCGCGGCTGAGAATCAGGTTCAGCTTGTCCCGCACCACGATGAGCCTCCGCCCTTCCTGGATCACCGCACCCTCCAGCGCAAACCGTCCCAGACACACGCTGACCTTCGGGCGCGAGCCGCTCACCAGTTCCGCGATGTTGCGATGGCCCATGCTCACGTTGATGATCGTGCCGCGAGTGTCCGGCAAACCAAACTTGTCGGCAAGGTCGAGCAACGCGACCGCGATTCGTTCCTCCAGCGTCTGATTCAAGTAGCGCGATTGACGCACCAGCAACGCCCACCAGCGACCCATCGTGAGCTTCAGTGCGAGGAAGAACTTGTCGTACCGCAGACCCACCGTTTCGACCAGCGCCTGGGCGCTAAGCACGCCGATCTCGCACTCCGTGAATGCTTCGCATTCCAGACTGTGACGCAGGTCGGGCAGCAGCGTGGGAATACACACCACGTCGCCGGGACCGAGCACTTCGAGCAGGACGCGTTCGTGCTTGCGGTTGACGGAGGTTATCCGGGCGACGCCCGACATCATGATGTGGATGGTATCGCCTAACTGCTCCGCGCTGTAGATGATCGCGCGCTTGCGAAACCGGCGAACTCTGAGCTGGCCACTGAGTACGCCAAGCTGCTCGGAGGACAGGCCGCCAAGTTCTTTCAAAACCGACAGGGCGGAACGCAACTTCCTCGTGGCGCTCACGCCGCGATGCTGGGCGAATTCGGAGATGCCCTTCTTGCGCGCGGGTTTGCCGGGACTGGCTCGTTTCATGGACTCCCCCTTTTAAAGACCCTCTTGAATAGTAACGCAGGGAACTCGTCGCTGCCAACGAAAGTCACATTTTCGATCGCATCGCCGGATAAGGAACATCGGAGTAACCAAAGTTACCGATTCGAGAAATTTTCTTACCATTTCGTAGAGCTTTCGCTGCCGTGCTGTGTTACACCTCTGCCGTCTGTGGGTTGGTTATCACTTCAGCGAGCGATCATGACTGTCGAGACCATGCGACTGGTTGGTGAGACAAGACTCTCGGCTGCCTCTTCATCCGGCGTTGCCGTAATACCCACAGATCCCATCCGGGCTCGTTTTTCTGCCGGGAGGCTGGGTTATGCGCGCGACGCGGTCTAAAGCGCCTTCGGACCTCGAGCTGCTGAAGCGGCTGAAGGACCTGTCCTGGCTTTCGGCCGCTCAACTGAAAGAACTGAACGCAGCGATGTTGGTCAGGAACGTCAAACGCGACGGCGTCATCTATCAGGAACTGGGCGCGCGTTCGGCTGAAAAGCACATCCTGCTCTCGGGCACGGCCCAGCTAAACCGTCTCAACGGCGACGGTCCGCGCGTGGTGGCGATGATAATGCCGGGATTGATCTTCAGGCTGCCCCAGATGCCGCCGGAGGTTGGCCATAACTTCGAGTGGGTGGCGCTCAGCGACAGCAGGGTCGGCAGACTGCCGATCGAACGCTACGTCGCGATCACCCTGGGCGTCGACTACGACGCTTACGCGCGCGTCTCCGAACCGACGGAAAGCCATCTCGGCCGCATCCTCGCCCGCTACCCCAGCTTCATCGGATTCGCTCTGTTGCAGCGCGTAGCGGTGGCGTTGATGGAACTGTCGGTCGAGTTCGGCGTGCAGAACCAGCACGGCGTAGTTCTCGGGATTGCACCGACGCACAAACAGATCGCGGATCTGGTGGGCGCCTCGCGGCCCAAGGTCAGCGTGGTTATGAACTATCTGCGGCGGAGCAAGGTACTCGAGCGCGACGGACGCCGGCTTACGATTGCGACGAAGCGGCTGGAGGCGATCATCGCAGGCGCCAGCGACTGAGACTGAAAAAATGCGGGCGCGGGCGTTCGACCGCCGATCAGGCCGCGGCCGTTGCGGTCGCCGTCGGACAACCCCCCTTATTCCCGTCCTTAATCCCGTCCTGCCCTACCCCGCGTCTACTTCGCTCGCGGCTTGAGCTCCAGGCGCCGCTCGTGGGTCCAGTCCTCGAAGCCGAGCTTGTACCACGTCGATGACCCGGGCCAGTTGCGATGCAGCACCAGCAACGTCACCACCGTCACGCCTTGGGAGAGAAACCATTCGTAGGCGGTCTCCAGCATCGGCTTCATCAGTCCTCTGCCGCGCCAGTTCTCCTCCAGGTAGGCATGATGGACGTAGCCGCGCACTCGCGGCAGATATCCCTGATGGTCGCGCACCAGGCGCACCCACAGGTAGCCGACCAGATGGCCGGCGCCGGCGTCGGCGACCCACAGCGCGTGATGGTCGCGGGCGAGCACCGTTTTGAGCCAGACGGAGGCCTGGCGGATCTCTTCCCAGTCGAACCGCGCCCGCTCGTCGACGGACTCGTGATAGGCGGCTATCGCAGCCACCAGGCGAGCGATTTCCGGGACATCCTCTTCGCGTGCCGGTCGCGTTTCAACTGTCATCGCAGTCCTTTTTTTCCAATGACGATATGATTTATTATAATACTGTGATCGCGGGATATTCTTACAGTTAACTCTGCGCAGCGGTCGAACACCCGAAAATCAAGCCAAAAATCATCCAACCGAAACCTAGATGACACACACAATCGCGAAAAAAAATGCCGCCCCCACCAACCGCTTCCTCGCCGAATGGGTGGCCGAGGTGGTCCGTCTAACCAGGCCCGACCGGGTCGTGTGGTGCGACGGCAGCGAAGAGGAACGTCAGCGCCTGTACCAGCAAGCGGTCGCAGCCGGCGTTCTGATTCCGCTCAACGCGGAGAAACGGCCGGGCTGTTACCTGCATCGGTCCAATCCCAACGACGTCGCGCGCTCCGAGAACCTTACTTTCATCTGCACGGCGGACAAAGATGAGGCGGGCCCCACCAACAACTGGATGGCGCCCGAGGAAGCTTACGGGCGGCTGCGGGGCTGGTTCGATGGTTCCATGCGCGGGCGCACCATGTACGTCGTTCCCTATATCATGGGTCCCGCCGATTCCCCGTTCGCAAAGGTCGGCGTCGAGCTGACCGACAGCATCTATGTCGCGCTCAATATGGGCCTGATGACCCGGATGGGCACCGTGGCCCTCGATATGCTGGGATCCTCCGACGACTTCAACCGCGGACTCCATGGCACGCTCGATTGCGATCCGCAACGCCGCCTCATCTGCCATTTCCCCGCGGACAATGCGGTATGGTCGGCCGGCAGCGGCTACGGCGGCAACGCGCTCCTGAGCAAGAAGTGTTTCGCCCTGCGCATCGCGAGTTGGCTCGGCAGGAGTGAAGGCTGGCTGGCCGAGCACATGCTGATCCTGGGCCTCCAGAACCCCCAGGGCGAAACCTCCTACATCGCCGCCGCATTTCCGAGCGCGTGCGGCAAAACCAATCTTTCGATGCTTACGCCGCCGCCCGCGTTTCAAGGCTGGCGCGTAACCACCGTCGGTGACGACATCGCGTGGATGCGAGTCGGGCCCGATGGCCGCCTGTGGGCGGTCAATCCGGAAGCTGGATATTTCGGGGTCGCGCCGGGAACCAACGCACATTCCAATCCCAACGCGATGAAGATGGTCGAGCACGACACCATCTTCACCAACGTCGCATTGACCCCCGACGGTGACGTCTGGTGGGAGGGAATGGGTGTCGACGCCCCCGCGGGAACCGTGGACTGGCAGGGTCGGCCGTGGCGCAAAGATTCGGGCCAGCCCGCGGCGCATCCCAATAGCCGCTTCACCACCCCGATGCGCAACAATCCGGCACTTTCCCCCAACGCGGATGCTTCGCAGGGCGTGCCAATCTCCGCGATCGTTTTTGGCGGGCGGCGCGCCTCGACGGTTCCGCTGGTGCTCGAATCCTTCGATTGGACCCACGGCGTCTATCTAGGCGCAACCATGGGATCCGAGACCACCGCCGCCGCCACCGGCAAGGTCGGTATCGTACGGCGCGATCCGATGGCGATGCTGCCGTTTTGCGGGTACAACATGGGCGCCTATTTCGGCCATTGGCTGGAGATGCGCAACCGGCTCAAAAATCCGCCCAAGGTCTTCATGGTCAACTGGTTCAGGAAGGATCGCGAGGGCCGGTTTCTATGGCCCGGCTACGGCGAGAATATCCGCGTGCTCAAATGGATGGTGGACCGCGTGCACGGCCGTGCCGAGGCCGAGCGCTCGGCGGTGGGCGGACGACCGGCCAAAGGCTCGCTCGACCTCACGGGCCTCGAGCTTGCGGGCGAGTCCCTGGAAGAGGCGATGGCCGTGAGGCCGCAGGATTGGGCCGCCGAACTCGATTCGCAGGAAGAGTTTTTCAAAAAGATCGGCGAAACCGTACCCGCCGAGATGGAAGTGCAACGCCGGGCCCTGAGAACCGGATTGCAAATCGACTGATTTTCGATTCAGGGCGCCGCGCCAATCGCCTTTGCGTCATCCGCCGCCGAACGGCCCCGGATGCTCGCGGTCGAAACGCACCACCAGCGGCCTGCGCTCGCTCCGTAGCGACTTGAGCGCCGCTTCGCGCGTCTGCTCGAACTCGCGCTCGAACCATCGCGTCAGGCGCGGCAGCATCGCGCCGGCGTCGGGCTCTCCCGGCGGCCCTCCGATCGCGCGGGCGATCGTGCACAGAAAGCCGACCCGCTCCAGCCCGTCGGCGCGCTCGAAGCCGAGCGTGAGGGTTATTTCATCCGCCGTGACGATGGGCGGCGCGGCAAGATTCAACCGGTAAAGGCCGCGCCCGGTGTTTATCTCATGCTGCGTCACGCAATGTCGAGACGTTGCGCTAGGCCGCGCGCGTGACCGCGCCGCGGCCCTTGCCGCCGCCCTTGCCCTCCCAGAACAGCACCACCGGACCCGCGATATAGATCGACGAGTAGGTCCCGGTGATGAAGCCAACCAGCAGGGTGAAAGCCGACGGACGCAGGATCGGACCGCCGAGCGCGAGCAGCGCGATCAGCACCGCGATGGCGGTGCCCGAGGTCAGGATAGTGCGCGAGAGGGTCTCGTTGATCGCCCGGTTCATGATCGCCGCGATCGGGTCGCGCCGGCGCTTGGCCGCGTCCTCGCGGATCCGGTCCGACACGATGATGGTGTCGTGCACCGAGTAGCCGATGACCGTCAGCAGCGCGGCCAGCGTGGTCAGATCGAATTCCAGGCGCGAAATCACCAGCGCGCCGACCACCACCAGCACGTCATGCACCAGCGCGATGACCGCGCCCGCGCCGAAACTCCAGCTCACTCCGCGGAACTGCCAGGCGATGAAGAAGCCC
>Ga0307373_10005551_pt1 | contig 20564 bp, 12 predicted proteins | sample OX2MG_FD_202534 | JGI IMG/M metagenome (GOLD analysis project Ga0307373, IMG submission 202534) | Soil microbial communities from Risofladan, Vaasa, Finland - OX-2 | ecosystem: Environmental > Terrestrial > Soil > Coastal area > Acid sulfate soil | place: Finland: Risofladan, Vaasa | collected...
GTCGTGTACTTGGCGATCTTCGCCGTGTACGCCTGATCGATTGGCTGCTTCGGATCGCGCCCCGGTGCCGTATCCGCCGCCGACAGCGCCGTATTCAGCATCCCCACCGCGCACAGCATCAACACTGCCAGCAAACCACGGCGCATCCATAGCTCCTTAGTCGCCATTTCCGCCCCCCTTGGTCACAATGACTGAATAGCTTCGTCTGCCCCGTCGCGCACAAAACCCATGGCAGTCGGCAGAGAAGCAGTGAATTTTCAACGTGAAACGGGAAAATGTATCACGAACACAGCGCGAACGCGCAAAAAATGGACAAAAAAAGGCCGGGAGGATTACCTCCCGGCCCGATGAAACTACCGTCCGTTACGGCTTACCAGTCAAGGCTCAGGCCCAGCTGAAGGCGCCGAGGAGTATTGCCCTGAACGTTTCCGCCGCACCCTAGCACGCCCCATGTGGATGTGTCGTAGCCGTTGAAGCAAGGATCACTAGCCTGCATGTGGTTCAACACGTTGCTGAAATCAAAGTACATCGAGCCGCTGAGCTTCTCGTTAATATTAATCTTCTTTGTGATCCCCAGATCCATGTTCCAGAACGCCAAGCCGGTTATCGGCCCGCCGCCCCCCATTTGTCCATCAAAGCCGAGGATCGGACTGCGGACCGGATCGCCAAATATCCCAGTCCCGGGGCCGAGAGTCGGGCAGGTTGCGTCGGGGTTGCTGAACACGTTTTGACCGCGACCCACGTAGCCGCAGGTGCTTCCAAATGCACCCTGGTGACGAGTGGCGCTGTAGTTCCAGTTCTTCGTGATGATATCATTCTCCAGCGCGCCCACGTAGTTGGTGTTGCACTCGCCGAAGGTTCCGCAGTCGAAATTCGCCGTGTTCAACTCAACTGGGAAGCCGCTGCCCCAGATGAAAAGCGGCGAAATACTCCAACCGCCGAGCAGCCGACCAATGAAACCCTGCTGGGAAGCGTAGAACGGCGGCGCATAATTGAAAAACAGGTTGAAGTTGAACTTTTCGTTGTAGGTCTGGGGGCCGTACGCGTTCTGCAGGTTCCAGGGATCGTTCGTCGAGAACGAACTGCTCGCCTGGACTACGTTTCCGGTACCCAGCGCATTGCTATATTGGAAGTTGCTCTTCATGGTCAGGCCGTGCCAGTCCGAGAACGTCAATTGCAAGTAGCCGGCATTGTAGTTGCCAAAGCCGTTGCTGACGGTTGTGGCGATAGACGGCGATTGGCCATTGGCCCCGAACGCGCCAGCGATCGGATCGCTGGTGAAACTCCGGCCGAACGTAAAGCTGTTGCTGTTCGAAACGCCAGCCCAGGCATCGAATGGATCGGAATAGTTCATCAAACCGGCATTGTTCGTGACAAATGCAGCCGTGCAGCTGGAGAACCCGCTACAGTAAGACGGCGTTAGGGAGTTCTCGAAGAAAGGCTGCGTTGGGATGTTGCTCAAGTTGGTGCCGTAGTTGGTGGCCACCATTACTTGCGCCCAGGCATTGGCGAATGTCTGCCCCCCTCTAGTCATCATGTAAGGAACCGCAGTCAGGCTGTAATACTGATCTTCATTGGAAAGGATGCGGCCAATGTAGCCGACCTCAGCGAGGATCCTCGGATTGAATTGGTGCTGAACGCTGAGTGTGAATTCATCGGAACGGTTCGGTATGTAATTTGGATCGATCGTTTCGCCCGCCCCAGTGCCGACATCGTTGAAACCGGGATACCACGGCTGCGGAAGATTCGCAGACGGTGCAGGTAATGCTGCGTTCACACCATCAACGCCGACACGGAAGACCTCGTTCGGGGTGGCGAGCCCGGTAGCACCCGAGCCGACGCCGCACTGACCGCTGATCGTCGGTCCGCCGCACACTGCCGGTTGCATCAATCCAGGGGTGAGCATCGGGACCAGCACGGGACTGACTCCGTTCACACGGCCGAAGATGCGCGAGTAGCCGGCACGGACAACGGTGTCGGGCCTGATATTCCACGCCATTCCAATGCGCGGGCTGATTCCGCCGAAGAACGGGTTATACGGATAGTGCGAGTGACCGTTGACGTTGCGCACAGTTGCAAAACCAAGCAGCGGCGCATAGGCGTTGCCTTGAAGCGCGGCCGTCTTGACGTTGTTCAGGTAGTTCATGGCGGACAGAATGTTGTCGTTCTGATCCACCATGACGGTTTGCACGCCGCCATTGACCTCGTATGGCGGCATTTCCACGGTATAACCAAGGCCGTAGTTCAGAGAAAATGTCGGCTTCATGTGCCAGGAATCGGTAAAGTACAGGTTGTATGTGGGAATGATGCTATCGTTCACCAACGGCGGCGACGAAATGCATCCTGAAGTAGCGGCGATACTGGCGATGGCGCAAGACGTCCTAGGAGCGAGGGGCAGGCCACTAGTAAGTGAGCCAAGACCGCGAACGTACAGGCTTTGCGTCTCGTCAACCATGCCGAGAACCATCGAGTACAGGTTTCCATACTTGTTTGCGGAAACACCGGCAGGGACGTAGCCGCTCATGTCGATTCCGTAGCCGGCGAGGGATGCACCGTTGCCCGCTCCAACCAGGTACTGCTCGAAAGTGTTAATGCTTTCTCCATTGTCATTTCGGTTATGGGTATCGTTATTGTGTTGGTACATGCCGCCGAGCTGGAACAGATGGTTGCCTTTAATCCACGTGACGTCGTCGCGGTACATCGTGTCCTTGCCGTCCCAGAAGCGCGTGCGAGTGGACTGGTTGTTGGTGTTATAGGGACCGTACGGATTGCTGGTTTCCCCGCCGATTTCTAGGGCGGCCGGATAGCCGGCAACGTTTGGCACGCCGCTGGGATCCAAATACGCCCAATAGTTGCGGGTGAAGCTGAAGTGGAAATCATTGGTGACGTTCGAGCTTATGTCCGTGGTCAGGCCAGCCGTGTAGAACCAAGGCTGCTGCGGTTTTTGACGAATCGCCGAATATTGCCCCTTGACGTCTCCGGGGAAGAATCCGCCGATATCCCATTGGTCCGCCACGGTGTTGGTGAGCTTGTAGTAGTGATAGGTGGCGTTGAAGTGCCAGTTCTTGGCGAAGTCGTGGTCGACGCGGGCCACGAAAAAGTTGCTCCTCTGCGGAGTGGCGATGGAGCCGCTATATCCGCAGTAGTTGAGGCCGTCGCCCTGCCCGCAGTCGTTCGGGATTGGCAGATAGGTGTTCCAAAGAGTCTGTATCACTGGGTTAATGCCCAAACCACGCGGGTCGCAGCCTCCTGCTCCCGTGCATGGAGTCACGGTTCCCTGCGTTATCGCCCCGCCGTCACATCCAGCTGAGGCTGTGCACGTCGCGGCATTTGCAGCGTAGGTGTTCGTAGTACCCGGATCAAGCGTGGGCGTGGGGTTCAGATTGATTACTTCTCCATTCAGTTTGAGAAGGCCAGCCCGCATAGACGGCATCGGGAAGTTTCTCTCGAAGGTTGAGCTTTGCGGGAAGCGATATCCCTCGTAATTGCCGAAGATGAACCACTTGCCACCCGCGAAATTGATCTTTGGAATCTCGCCGCCGGCGGATGCTCCAAACCGGCTGAAATGCGAACTTAGCAACGGCGCCTTCGCAGTTCCGTTGGAGTTCCTACCTTTGGCGTTATTGTCCCATGAGTTGGCACCGCCAAAAGTGCTGTCGAGATAGTATTCGTAGGCGCTGCCGTGGAAGGCGCTCGTGCCGCGCTTGGTCACCATTTGCACCTGGCTTCCCGCGCCGCCGTTGAAGTCCGCCGTCTGATTGGCCGTCGAGACCTTGAACTCCGTAATGCTGGCAACCGGCATCGGAATAACACCCGAAGGCGCCTGGTTGTTGCCAGCGCTGTGCATGGCGCCTACTCCAGCCGTGTCAGAAGTGAAGCTCTTGATGTAAGTGTTATTGTCTCCACTCATGTCGTCGGTGGCATAGCCGCCGTCGAGCTGGAAGGAATTTTGATCGCTGGCGACGCCGCCGGTGTTGCCATTGATGTTCTGCCCGGGCTGAAGGGTGGCCAGGGTTGAGGCGTCGCGGCTGGCGTTGGGCAAGTTAAGGATTATGGTCGAGTTTAGCGTCGAGCCGACCGTGGCGTTCATGGTTTGCAGATCCGCTCCCGGCGTCGACGTCACCTCCACGGTGGTGGACGTTGCTCCCACTTGCAGTGTGACGTTGACTGTCAACTGAAAGCCGACCCGCACCACCTGATTGGAAACGACGGTCGTCTCGAAACTTGCCTTCGCGACCGTAACGCTGTAGGTGCCGGGGTCGACGTAGGCAAAGATGTACTGCCCTTCCTTGTTCGTAGTAGTCGTGCGTTTGGCCGACGTTGCACTGTTCGTCAGCGTAACCGTGGCGTCTGGAACGATGGCGTTCGAAGGATCGACAACCGCGCCTGTAACTGTGCCGGTGCTGGAGCTCTGTGCCAGCGCTGCTTTTGGCGCAATTGTGAACAGGCAAAAGAGCGCAGCCAGAAGGGCCACGAAGTAAATCACAGACACACCCCTAGAATTCTTGGAGGAATCGACCATTGTGGAGCACCTCTCGGTTGTCATTTTTAAGTTTTTAGCGTTCACCCCTGAACGCCACACACCCACTGATGGGACACGTCATATTCCGGAATACGCAATTTGTCAACAAAAAAATACGAATATCCGCTTCCGGCAACATCCGTATTTTCGTATTGTTGGTTCAAACCTGCCCGCATTGGACAGCCCCCGGGATCGATATCGAAAATCCGGTGCATTCTGTGTTCCAAATCGGAGATTCTGCGAAGTTACTCCGTATCGTTCGCAAAATATTGAATTTCGCAATTTACGTCGAAGGTTCCGACGTATCTCGGCCATACTGTAATTCATATAATTGTATGCGGAATTGAATATCATTCCTCGTTCTTGTGGTGCGGAAAATAGGAACGCTCTTTCAGAAATCGGCCGCGCCTCGTCGGCGATCAACTCGGCACCAACTCGCCCACTGCGCACTCCTTTCGCACCAAATCGAACACCCTTTTCGCATCCAAATCCCGCATCCCGAATCTATGCTCAGTGTGTGTAGCTTTCTTTCTCGGGTTACCCTACACTTGCGTGTTTGCCTGTAACCTTTGCGCGCTCCTTGCGTTAATCTCAGAGGGATGCTTATGCCACACAACAATCTCCCGACCGGATCAAATCTTCCCTCGGGCCGACACTTCGCCTTGTTCGCAACGCTTCTGTTCCTCAGCGCCGCCTTCGGATGCAATCGGCAACCTGCTAAAGTGCGGGGTTCTTCCGCGATGCCCGTGAAAACGCAAATCGCTCAGCTTGTCGACATCCCCGATTCCTCCGAATATTTGGCGACTCTTAAATCGCGCCGCTCCGCTGCAATTAATCCGCAAGTTGAAGGCTGGATCACGAAGATCAACGTCCATTCCGGCCAGCACGTACGGCAGGGGACCTCTCTCGTGCAGATTGATCCCCGTGTGCAGCAAGCTTCCGTGAGCAGTCAGGAAGCTGCTCGCAATGCCCAGGCGGCCACTCTCGCCAATGCCCAGGCGCAATACGCTCGAGGCAAACAGTTATTCGACGCCGGGATTATCAGCAAGCAGGATTTCGACACTTACAAAACCACCTACGACAATGCACTGGCGCAAGAAAAATCCCTCGACGCACAAGTGCGACAGCAGCAAGTACAACTTCACTATTACACCGTCACCTCGCCGACGGATGGAATTGTCGGCGACATTCCTGTCCATGTCGGCGATCGCGTGACCACCACCACCCTGCTCACCACGGTTGATCAGCCCGGCAATCTCGACGCCTACATCTATGTTCCGGTTGAGCATTCACGTGACCTTCGGGTGGGCGAACCTGTGGATCTCCTCGGTAGTTCCGGAAACGTCATCGCTCACAGCACAATATTTTTTGTTTCCCCAGAGGTAGACGACGCCACGCAGACCGTTCTGGCCAAAGCCGCCATCTCAAATCCCGACCGCCAATTTCGCACCGACGAGTTTGTGAACGCGCGTATCACCTGGCGCAAGACCAAAGGTATCGTTATTCCTGTTCTCGCGACTTCGCGCATTAATGGCCAATTTTTTGTGTTTCTTGCCGTGAATGGCCCCAAGGGAACGGTCGCGCGCCAACAGCAAATCCAAGTCGGCGACATTATGGCCAACAATTACGTGGTCCTCAGCGGCGTCAAGCCTGGAGACCATGTGATCGTCGCTGGCTTTCAATTTTTGGCCGACGGAATGCCCGTAAAGGAGACCGTTCAGAATTCTCCCTCAGAGGCAGCTTCTCGTTGACTAAGACATGGAATCGAAGGCTTCGCGAGAATCGCAAACGGCTTGCGTGGCGGAAGGTGAGCTGAACCTTGTTCGTTGATTTCTTTATCAAGCGCCCGATTTTTGCGACCGTTTGCGCGCTGATTATCATTCTCGGCGGCGCCGTGGCGATTCCCACGCTGCCTATCGCGCAATTCCCAAATCTCGCCCCACCTCAGGTCACCGTCACTAGCGCCTATAACGGCGCCGACGCACAAACCGTCGAGTCCGCTGTCACCATCCCGCTCGAGCGCTCCATCAACGGCGTAGAAGGCCTGAAATACCTCACCTCCACCAGCAGCAATAATGGCCTAAGTACAATCACAGCTACCTTTGATGTTTCGCGTGATCCTGATCTTGCGTCCGTCGACGTGCAGAACCGCGTCCAGGCTGCTCTCGGCTTGCTTCCCGCCGCTGTCATCAATACCGGCGTGACCATCACCAAGGGCCTCAGTGGTTTCGTATTCGCCGCCGCCTTCTATTCCGATAACAATAAGTACAGCGGTTTGTTCATCAGCAATTACGTGGACGTCTATGTCAGCGACGCTATTAAGCGCGTTCCCGGTGTCGCCAACGTCACAATTTTCGGACAGCGCGAGTATTCCATGCGTCTGTGGCTTGATCCCACTCGCTTGGCCGCGCGCGGTCTTACGGCTACGGACGTTGTCAGTGCGCTCCAGGAGCAAAACGTTCAAGTCGCCGCCGGCCAAATCGGTCAGCCGCCCGCTCCAAAAGGACAGGCTTTTCAGATTAGCGTCCGCGCCATGGGGCAACTCGTTGAGCCCTCCGAATTTGACAACATCATTTTGAAGACAGGCACGGGTGGCACGCTGGTTCGCGTTAAAGATGTAGGCTATGCCGAGCTCGGCGCTCAAGATTACAGTAGTAACCTCTTCATTAATGGCCATGAAGCGATCGGCTTGGCCGTCCAGCAGCTCCCCAATGCCAATGCTCTCGAAGTGGATCGCCTGGCGAAAGCCGAACTCGAAAAACTCGCTCCAACTTTTCCAGCCGGTCTCAAGTATGATTTCGCCTTCGACACAACTACCGCCGTCGCCGAAGGTATCCGCGATGTGCTCACTACCCTGCTCGAGGCGATCCTTCTCGTCATCGCCGTCATCTTCCTTTTTCTTCAGGACTGGCGCAGCACTTTCATTCCCGCCATTACAATTCCGGTTTCTCTCGTCGGTACATTCATTTTTGTGAAACTTCTCGGCTTCTCCGTCAACACGCTCACTCTTTTCGGTATCACGCTCGCCACGGGCCTGGTCGTCGATGATGCCATTGTTGTCATCGAAAACGTCCAGCGCCATATCAATGAAGGCATCACCGAGCCGCACAATGCCGCATCCGTCGCGATGAGCGAAGTTGCTGGAGCTGTCGTCGCCACTTCGCTCGTACTCATCTCCGTGTTCGTTCCCGTCGCTCTTTTTCCGGGCACGACCGGCATCCTTTTTCGGCAGTTCGCCCTCACCATAGCATTCTCCGTTGCGATTTCAGCGTTCAATGCTCTTACGCTCACTCCGGCTCTTTCCGCAATCTTCCTCGGGCACCGCCATGAAGGCCGCCTGGGCAAACACATCTTCGCGCCATTCAATCGCATGGTCACAGGCGGCACAAACCTGTATCGCCACACGCTTCGGCACCTGTTCAACTGGCGATTCGCCACCGCTTTCGTCTTCCTCATCCTTGCCGGAACCACCTATTGGGTTTTCACCAAGGTTCCGCGCGGCTTTGTCCCCACGGAAGATCAAGGCTACATGATGATTACCGTGCAGGCGCCTGCCGGGGCTTCTCTCGAATACACGTCGAATATCTGCCATCAAATCGAGCGGATCCTTCAGCGCCAGCCCGAAGTCGCCGACATTTTTTCCGTCGCGGGCTTCAGTTTTTCCGGTGCCGCGTCCAATTTCGCTATGGTCTTCGTCAATCTGAAGCCGTTCGCCAAACGTAAAGGCGCCGCTCACTCCGCTTCGGCAATCATCAATCGCCTCCGAGGGCCCTTCTTCGGCATCTCCGGCGCGGTCGTAGTGCCCTTCAACCCTCCCGCAGTACAGGGTCTCGGTCAATTCGGCGGCTTTCAATTGGAGGTCGAGGATCAAGGCAATTCATCGCTGCAAGAACTTCAGCAGGCCACGGGAAAATTAGTCCAGACCGGCAATCGAGACCCCAAGCTTTCCGGCCTGTTCAGCAGCTTCACGGCAAACGACCCCCAATTCGTCGTCAAAATCAATCGCGCCAGGGTTAAGAGCCTCAATATTCCCCTCAGCCAGATTACCGACGCGCTTCAGGTTTTTCTCGGTTCTGTTTACGTGAACAATTTCACATTTAACAACCGTTCCTATCGCGTTTACGTCCAGGCCGAGCAGCAGTTCCGCTCGCATCCCAACGACATTAATCAGTTCTACGTGCGTTCAGGTTCGGGCCAGATGGTTCCTCTCGATAATTTGGTCCAGATCACGCAGACGGCCAGTCCGCAGGTCATCAGCCATTACAACTTATTCCGCTCCGCGGAAATCGATGGCTCCGCCGCGCCCGGCCGCAGTTCCGGAGACGCCATCGACGAAATGCAGACTCTCGCCGACAAAGTTTTGCCGCGCGGCATGTCTTACGAATGGTCTGGGTTATCCCTTGAGGAAATCCAGTCGGGAAGCAAATCCGCTGCGCTCTTCGGTCTCGGCCTGCTCGTCGTCTATCTAACGCTCGCCGCGCAATATGAAAGCTTTTCCCTTCCCTTCATCGTTTTGATGGCCGTGCCCATGGCCATGCTCGGCGCGTTGCTCTTCCAGTCGTTGCGCGGCAATATCAACGACGTGTATTGCCAGATCGGTTTGGTCATGCTGATTGGTCTCTCGAGCAAGAACGCCATCCTCATCGTTGAATTCGCCGAACAATTGCGCGAGAAAGGCTTGGACCTCTACGAAGCCGCCATCGAAGCGGCCCGTATTCGTCTCCGTCCAATTCTCATGACTTCCTTCGCATTCCTACTCGGCGTTCTCCCGCTCGTTCTCGCCACCGGGGCAGGCGCCGCCGGGCGCACTTCCGTCGGCACTACTGTCTTCGGTGGCATGCTCTTCGCCACTTCTCTCAACTTGATTTTTGTCCCTGTCTTGTACGTCATCGTCAAAGGCTTCCGGATTCGCCGGAGCAAAGCTGAAATCTAATTCTAACGGCGGAAACCTCCGGCTGGACCGCCTGAATTCAGCGTATTCTTGTGACCTGCTCCCCTAAATTCTAAGTTGGATTTGAAATGCGGCGGTTACTGATACTTGCGGATTCGCGAATAGCGCTCGGCTCCGCCGCCCGGCACATTTCGTGAATCGAGCGAAACGAAAAAAATCGGAACCGGCAAGGATCGCAGCGGTAAGCCGTCGCGTTCAGCGCCCGGAAAAACCAGTGCAGTTTTCCTTCTTCCACCTGTCGCTTGCCAATGCGCTGCAATTTAAGGTTTCCGCATCGCGGACAGTGCGCGTGCCGAAGGGGGATCGGGGCCACCGCTCGTCCATAAAATCGTCGCTTGCACCTCAAGCAGCGCCACGGCCGCAGCGCCGCAACCGTCACCAGCCAATCCGCGGTTCCGCGCCGGTGCGACCGCACACAATCTTCTTTTCCGCACGATGGACAATTCATCGTTATGCTTCCTCTGTTCGCGGCGCAGAATACACAACCCGCGCATCAACTTCAATCATTCCTTCGTGCTATTCGCCCGGTACCCTGGATTATGCTTTCCCCCTCTTTGTTTCTTCGTTCTCTGTTTCCTCGCCTGTTTGCTTCTGTGCGTCCTTGCTTCTTGCTCCTTACTTTCAACTCTGAACGATCGACTCTCAACTATTACCTATCAACTTGCCGTAGAATGTCCTCGGAGGCTCGCATGCCCGATTACACTGCCGCGCACTCTCGCGCCGGAATCAACGCCAAGCTCCCTTCTCTCGACACTTGGCCCAATCATTTCCCCGGCTACGAAATCACGATTCGCTTCCCTGAATATACTTCCGTGTGTCCCAAAACCGGCCTTCCCGACTATGGCACGATCATCATTCAATATCAGCCTCGCAAGCTTTGCCTCGAACTGAAAGCTCTGAAAATGTATCTTCTCGCTTATCGCAATCTTGGAATTTTTTACGAGAATGCCGTCAATCGCATGCTGCGCGATATCGTGGCCGCTACGAAACCTGTCTCGTGCCTCGTCCGCGGTGAATTCACCCCCCGCGGCGGCCTCTTCACCAACGTCGAAGCCCGCTGGCCCCATCGACACAATTCTTGTCGCATGTCGTAGACTTTCCTCTCCCGGTTAGCGATAATCTCGCGAGCTTGCCCAACAAGGACATTCCCGAGGAGATGCGATGACTGATTCACCTGACGTTCCGCCTAGCGCTAACTTACCTCCTCTCCCCGAGTCTTATCCCTATACGCCTCGTTGGGTGATGCTCGCTCTCGTCGTCGCTTTTGCGCTGATCGGCTACTTGTTTTACGCGCTCTATCAACAACGCCAGCAAACCAGCCAGGCTTTCGAAGCTGCTACGAAGCGCGCCAGCGTGCTATCCGCGCAACTCGATAAAACCAACGCTGCCATTGGCGATCTGAAAGCCGAGCTTCAGGTCACCTCACAAAAGCTCGGCCTCACCGAGGACGAACTGGCCCGCGCGCGCGGGATGGCTCAAGCCCTCCGCAAGGCGCAAAACGCTCAACAGGCCAACGCCGAAAAACTCCGCCAGCAAATCGGCCAGGTGCAACAACAAACTTCCACTCAGATTGGACAGGTTTCCGATGCGCTCAATGGCACTAAATCCGACGTTGACGCAACTCGCAAAGATCTCGATGACACCAAGAACAAGCTCGGCACGGCCATGGGTGATTTGAATGTTGAGTCCGGCTTAATCGCGCGGAATCACGAGGAAGTTGAGGAGCTCAAGCGCCTTGGCGAACGCAACGTTTACGAATTTAATCTCGCCAAATCCAAGAGACCGCAAAAGGTCGGACCCATCCAGCTTCAGCTGCGCAAGGTCAATACAAAGCACTATACCTATACGCTCGACGTCATCGCCGACGATAAACACGTTGAGAAGAAGGACAAAACGCTCGAAGAGCCTGTCCAATTCTATGTTCGCGGAGCACGTACTCCCTACGAAATCGTGGTTTACGATATAAAAAAGGATCGCGTCACCGGCTATCTAACGACGCCGAAAGAAGCAGCTCCGGCGAACTCCAGTAGCCCCTCCAGTCATTAAAAGCGTGGGCCGTGGCTGGCTCGTTAGTCTCTTAATAATCGAACTTCGCGAGAGTTTGAAGCATACGTTAGTTTCAGAGGAGCGCCCGATGATATTTTCGAACGGTCGACGTCCAAGCGCCGTCGCGCGGGGGCGGACTTTCCCGCAACTTATTCGATCCATGGCGCGCTGCCTTCTTTTCTTTTGTTTCTTTGCTCTTTTCGCCAGCTCGGCTGTCGCCCAACAGGATTCGCTTGTCGACCGCCTTCCAACAAACACGTGGCTCTATCTTCACTGGCGCGGCACGTCTTCCTTAACTGCTGCGAGCGAGACAAACTCCGTTCTGCGCCTTTGGCGCGACCCATCCTTCGCCGCCGCTCGCCAAAGCTTTATCGTTCGCATGTCCCGGGACGCAAAACAAAAAAATCCAAAATCAGGCGGCCTCAGGCAGGAACACGCAAACGACATTCTCTCGTTGCTCGAAAATCAGGCCGTTTTCGGCCTGCTCAACGAACCTGCAACTGCGCCGGGCGGTATGGCAAAATCCGCCAGCTCGTTCCTGATCTATGACGCCACCGGCAAACAACGCCTCATCGACAAATTTAACGTCGAGCGCGCGAAAAACTCCGCCTCCGCATTCACGCGCACTCCTCTACGAATCAGCAGTTTCACGGGCTATAAGATTCTCAATGGCAAGAACACTTCCTATGAGGTGCAAGCCGGTCCGTACTTCGTTCGCACCGACACTCTGGCCGCCATGGAAGAAATCTTGCCGCGCATAACGGCAGCGCGCCCGCCGGCGGGGCGTTTTGAAGAATCCGCGTCTGTTCCATCCGCCTGCCGCAATGCCGGAGAGGGATCTCTTCTCAATTTCCTGGCGCTTCCGGCCAGGCTCAACCTTTCTGAAATGCCACCGAATGCCAATTTTAATTTCGCTGCGTTCATCAAGTCTCTTCATCTCGACCAAGTCCATGCTGTTTGCGGCAACCTTGCATTCGAGGCGCAGGGCACACGCATGCGTGGCGCTGTCCTCGGGGATACTTCGCAGGGGAGCATACTGAATATCCTTGGAGACGGCCGCGAAGACTTCGCCACGCTCGCGCTCGCCCAGTCCGGCTCAGCCTATCAATGCTCGATTTTCGATTTCGTCGCACTTTACAAGACCCTCATGGCTGGATTTACAGCAGCTCTTCCTCCCGACAAGGCTGGCTTTGTCGCGGGAATCGATTCTCTGGCTACGACGCTTTGGGGTATGCCACCAACTGAGGCTCTCGGCCTATTCACCGGCGAATTCGCCAGCATAAACTTCCATACTGACGTGGACTCCACACGGGCCATTTATGCTTTCACCATTCAGCGCCCTGATAGAGTTCTTTCTCTCTTGCAACATGTAATCCCGGGAGCTTCCACGACACAAAAACAGGACGGCGATACAACCTACTTAACCATCACGTTTCCACAAAGTCCCAAAGCTTCACAGGCTCCTCCGGCCGGACCCTCCGAGTTTTTTTTCGCTGTTACACCGTCGATGCTGATTGCCTCCAAACGGCAGGATGTTCTTCGTGACGCCGTCGTTCGCCTCCACACACCGCCAGGCTCCTCTCAGTCGGATTCCTTGTCCACAGACCCTGGATTCAAGAGAGCTCGAGCAACAATGCACTCGAAATTAGCCGCTTTGAGTTACAGCGATCTGGCCCGCTACAATTGGGCCGCTATTATCAACACTATCGAAAAAGGAATGAATGAAAGAGCTGAAGCCGAAGCTCGGCGAAACGGAAAACCCGCGCCGGCCCCGGTCCATCTTTTTACAGGATTCGATCCAGCGACAATTTCGAGGTATTTGCATTCTTCCAGCGGCAGCGCATGGAAAGATTCCACCGGCATTTACTTTGACTCGGTCATTCAATAGAACGCTCCTGCTATCCCTTTTTGTTTTAGCCTTGCCCAGCCTCGTCTGCGCTTTTCGTACGGTTGCCTTGCGTCCCGGCCGACCCCAACAGTCAGCGGCATCCCCGCCGCAGGCGACGCTGAAGGTCCGCGTTTCACTCGTGAAGGTCGATGTCAGCATCGTGGATGCGCACGGCAAGTTCCTCGAAGGTTTGCAAAAGCAAAACTTTCGCGTCTTTGACAACGGCGCCGAGCAGCCTGTCACCTTTTTCACTTCGACCGATGCCCCTGCGCAAGTCCTGGTTCTAATCGAAACCAGTCCCGCTGTCTTTCTCATTCATCGTCAGCATCTCGCCGCTGCTTACTCACTGCTCAATGGCCTGTCCTCTGACGACCGTGTCGCCCTCGCTTCTTACTCGGACAGCTCACACCTGATTCTGCCTTTCACGGCCGACAAGCAAGCACTTGCTTGCACTCTCCTCAATCTTCAATATTCGCTCGGCAGCGGCGAACTCAATTTCTATGATTCCGTCTCCGCTTCCCTCGACTGGCTCTCAAACGTTTCGGGCAAAAAGGCCCTTGTTCTCCTCACCACCGGTCTCGATACTTCTCCTTCTGGGCATTGGCAATCCCTGATCGAAAAACTGCGCGGCAGCGAGGTGACCATCTTCCCTGTCGCCCTGGGCGGTTCGCTCCGCTCATTTCAAGGATCCGCGCCCGTGGCGCCCGGTGCTGCCGTGCCGCATGGTCTCAGTTTCGCCGTCGCTAATCGAGCACTCCAAGCTCTCGCCGACTCAAGCGGCGGCCAAGCCTTTTTCCCCAGGCAAGATAAGGAATTTGTCGCCATTTATCGCCGCATTGCAGAGGCTCTGCGTCACGAATATACCCTCGGCTTTACTCCGCCAACGTTCGACGGAAAATTCCATTCCCTCCACCTTGAAGTTTTCGACGCTAAGGGCCGTCCCCTTGCAACCGGCGGTAACAAGCCACGCTACCGCATCTTCGCGCGCCAGACATATCTCGCTCCCTCTCCTTGAATTTTCCCTAGCTCATCTTCTCCCGTAAAAACTCGCGTCGCATCCGTGCGAAAATACAACTGCGTCCATCTCAAAATCATTTGGTGTTACTCTCTCAATCCTCGCAGTTCATATGCCGCTGCGAAATTCTGAGAAATCGGAGACTTCTTCGCATATGCCATTCGCAAATACGCTTAAGTTTCCCCTCATTCTTTGCTTTTTCTGGCTTGTATCGAGTGCGACCGCCGCGCCGCAAGCTCGGCCGCTGCCTGCGCCGGCGCCAGTCGGGTTGGTTCAATTCACTTTTTCAGGCGACGTCGCTCAGGTTCCCCTCGAAGTTTCCGACCATCTCGCTTTCGTCCCCGTGCGCGTCAACGGCGCACGCCCGTCTTGGTTCCTCCTCGATACCTCGCAGCCCACGTCCTCACTCGACGATGTTCGCGCCGTCGCCCTCGGCTTGCTTTCCCCCGGCTCTGCTAACAGCAGCTCGAAAGCACTGCCCAACGCAGCCCTCGAATTCCCCAGCCTCAAGATTTCCATCCCGACGCTTGCGCTCGGTTCATTTGGTGATCTCTCTTCTCGCGTGGGTCGCGCCGTGCAAGGCATACTGGGCGCCGACGTCCTCAGCCACTTCGTCGTAGTCATCCGCTATGATCGCCAGACGCTTCAGCTCTACGATCCGAAATCCTTCCAGTACAAGGGCGCAGGCGTCAAATTGAAGACGCAAATCATCGGCGGCGCTCTGGCCTTTGACGCCAAATTCAATATCCGCCATCGCGGCACTCTCCACGGGCTCTTCTCCATCGCAACGGGACAGGCCGAAGCCATGAAATTCTCGCCGTCCTTCGCGGCCTCTCACAGCTTTTCCACCCTCGATGAGAAAACAATCCTGTTCTCGCCACTCGATACCCCGAGTGATTTTGACGATCGCCTCGGCCGGATCCAGACTCTGCAATTCGGCAAAATAACTTTGCAGGACCCGTTCGCGATTTTTCCCGGACCGTCGGAGCATCCTTCCGCGCGCGCTTCGTCCGACGTCGCAGGAGCCATTGGAGGAGAAATTCTTGACCGCTTCACGCTGGTTCTCGATTACTCCGGACAGCTCGCTATCTTCGAGCCCAACGCGCACTTCGACGACTCTTTCGTCACGGACATGAGCGGCCTCGTTTTCGAGGCCACTCCTCCCGACTATCGGGCCTTCGGAGTCGCTCGCGTGATTGAAAAATCACCCGCGGCGCTGGCCGGCATCGCCGTCGGCGATATGCTCGAAAAGATCGACGGAAATCCTGCGTCCGATTATTCCCTCAGCGACGTTCGCGCACTGTTCCGCCAGGACGGCACCGAACACACCCTAACCGTTCTGCGCAACGGCCAGCACCTGCAATTCACGCTAAAGCTGAAACCTTTGATTTAATCGAAATTGGGAAGTCAGGCGAGCAAACTATTCGTATTCGCTGAGGGTCTTGGCCATTTCGCGGAGGCGTTCATCGGCGCGGGCAAACACGCTGTCTTTTTCAAACTTTCCGTGCGCGTCTTGTTTGCCCGCTTTCACTCCGGTGAGGATTTCGATTCCCTCCTCTACCGTGGTTACCGGGAAAATATGGAATTTGCCTTTAGCCACCGCGTCAATCACGTCTTCGCGCAGCATCAAATCGTCGACGTTCTCGACCGGAATCAGCACGCCTTGTTTTCCGGTCAGGCCCTTCACGCGGCACACGTCGTAGTAGCCTTCGATTTTCTCATTCACGCCGCCGATGGGCTGAATATCGCCCTGCTGATTCACCGAGCCCGTCACCGCCAAATCCTGGCGGATGGGTGCGCCGGACAGCGCGGACACGAGCGCGTAAATTTCCGTCGAACTCGCGCTATCGCCATCCACCCCCGAATACGATTGCTCGAAGCACACGCTTGCCGCCAGCGACAGCGGCTTATCCTGCGCAAACGTCCGCCGTAAGTAGCCGGAAATAATCTGCATCCCTTTGTCGTGCAGCCGCCCACTCATATTCGACTCGCGCTCGATATTGATGATTCCCAATTTTCCCAGCGCCGTCGATGCCGTGATGCGCACCGGCTTGCCAAACGCGTAGCCGCCCAGTTCCATCACGCTCAGTCCATTCACCTGGCCCGCGCGCTCGCCGGTTACGTCGATCAGCAATAATCCTTTCTCGATCATTTCCTGAATCTTTGTCTCGATCAGGTTGTGGCGCTCGATTTTCGCTTCCAGTGACTCCTTCACATGCGCCGCCGTCACCAACTGCTTCTTTTCTTCTCGCGCCAGGTAACTCGATTCCCGCGCCACGTCCGCTATGTCGAAAAATCTCGCCGTCACTTTTCCGCGTCGGCCCGCCTGCCGCACGCCATGCTCCATCAACACCGCCATGGCCTCGCGGTCAAAGGGCAGCAACGCTTCGTCGTCGCAAAGTTTCCTCAGTCGCCCGCAATAATGGGCGATTACTTCTTCGCTCCACTTCATCTCCTCGTCGAATTCCACGCGCACCTTAAAAATCTTTTTGAAATCATCCTCGAAATTGTAAAGCAGCTCGTACATTTCGCGGTCGCCAATCAGAATAATTTTCACGCGAACTTCGATCGGCTCCGGCTTCATTGCCGCCGTACTAAACGGAAAAAACACGTCCACCGGCTGGATTTCGAGCTTGCTGTGGTTCAACGTGCGCTTCAGCGTCCGCCACACGCCCGGCTCGGTCAGCGTGTCCAGCGCATACATGATTAGGAACCCGCCATCCGCGCGCAGCAGCGAGCCGCCGCGCAGGTCCATAAAGTCCGAACTCCATCCGCCGCGCGCGTCGTAGCTCCGGTGGATGGTCCCAAACAGATTCGCGTAAGTCGGAATCGTCTCAAAAATCACCGGGCAGCCTTCCTGCTCTCCGTGCGCCAAAATCACGTTCACTCCATACACGCGAAAAGGGTCTCGATCCGAACGGTCCAGCCGCAAATTCCCGCCGCCCTCCGAAGGCGGCTGCTCATCTTCGCCTTCGCGCTCCTTAAATGGATCGAGGTTGTCGAGGATGTGATGTCTTACTTCCTCCAGATATTCCGCCACATGCGAATCCGCGTATTTTTCCTTGAGCTCCTCGATCACGCCATCCACCAGCACCGACGCCGCTTCCTGTTCCAGGTAGCTCATCTCGCTCGCTAGCTCTCGCGACAGCGTCAGTGTCTTTCGGTACACCACGGTGAATTCCTGCCGGAACTGATCGTATTTCCGCTCGAGGTCCTCCGCCGCCGTGGTTTCGATTTTCCCTTCCTGCACGAGTTTCGGAATTTCCTCGATGGGCACCATGGCTCCATCGAGTACAGGAAAAATTTCTGGCAGCGCCACCGCGCCAACCTGCATACGGCCCAGCGCGAATTGCTCTCGCGCGATCCGCCGCGTGAAATCATCCATCAATTCTTTTTCGCGCTGCGTGTAACGGTCCACAATCCGTGATTTCTGCCGCTGGAAAGGCTCGCCTTCGAACACTTGCGGAATTCGTCTTCGCAAAAATTCAATTCCCGATTCCATTTCTTTGCGGAAAGCATTCGCCTGTCCCGGCGGCAGCGTCAGCAGCCGCGGCCTGTCCTGATTCTTGAAATTGTTTACGTAGCACCGGTCTGGTGAAAGCTGGATCTTCGGTCCGATCCCTTCGATCATCCGCACGATCATTCCGCCGCGGCTTGTCCCCGTCAGCCCACAGACGAACGCGTTGTAGCCCTGCGCCGTCATTTCCACGCCCATGCGCAGAGCGCGCAACGCCCGTTCCTGCCCAATTTCTCCGCCAATCGACGGCGCTTCGTTCGACGTCGCATATGGCACTGTCGCTGGATCGCATCTCCAGCGCAGTTGGCCCGGGCTGAGTTCTTTCACCGATAAATCCTTGAGATCCATTTTTACTTTCTCATCTCACTCGAACCAGGAGCGGCCTACTCTAGCATGCCTGTTCGCCTCGTCTAACCGCGAACACATTACACCGTTCCTTCGCGCGCCTGTGGCCCCGTGTATAACTCCAGCACGCTCGCCGCGAGCGCCACCACAATGGGACCCAGCACAATTCCCAGCAGTCCAAACACCGCCATCCCGCCGATGACGGCGATAAAAATCACCAGCCCGCTCAGCCGCGCTCTTCCGCTGATGAACCACGGCCGCATCACATTATCAATCACGCCCGCGACCACCGTGAGCATCACCGCCAGAAATATTGCACGGCCCCAATGTCCCGTCGCGATTAAATCGATCATCGCGGGGATCCAGATCACTAAGTCGCCCACCACGGGCACTAGGGAAAAAAATGCGATCGCCACGCCCCAAAAAATTGGCGCCGTAATGCCCACAACTGCGAACCCGATCCCGCCCGCGAGTCCGTGCACAACTGCCGCCGCCAGTGCTGAAGTGATACTGGCGAAAATCAAGTCTCTCGATTTCCCCAGCATTTCTTCGCGCGAAGCGCGGTCGAACGGCAGCAACTGCCTCAGCCGCGCCATCATTTCGTCGCCGTCGCGAAATAGATAGAACATTCCCAAAATCGTGACGATCAGATCAAACGCGAAAATCGCGACGTTGCGCAGGATCACGCCAATCTGTGATGCAAGATATGCTGCCGCAGCCTCAATCGCGCTGTGCAGCAATTGCGACAAACTCTCCGGTGTCATCCCCGGCACATGCGCTCCCAGCCATACCCACCAGCGGTCCACCCATGTGAAACCCTCATGGTTGACGCCTCGCTGCACGGACTCTGCCGCTTGCAGGCCCTGGCGGATGAATGCGACGCCGATGCCCATGGCCGGTACGATCAGCAACAGCGTCACCAGAATGGTGCAGGCCGTCGCCGCCCACGTTTTTCGCCACTCCCGCTCAAGCCGCTTATCCAGCGGATGGAAAACAACCACCAGCACTGCCGCCCAGCACAGCGGTACCAGGAACGGCTCGAATACGAGAAACACAAAATAGGCGATCAGAGCAATGAAGCCGTAGAACAGCACCGCGCCCAGCCGTTTCTGCGCTATCGTTTTTTCCCGCAATTTCATTCGACTCCGGCGTTATCTGACGTCCGAGCACACTTCAGGCGCGACAATCCAGCAGCATCCATAATTTCCTTTCGCCTCTTTGTCAACCTCGCCTTGAGTTTCCGTGCTGCGCGGAGGCCTAGCGCGAAGGCAACGGAAAAATTCGGCGAATGGGGCAATGACGCAAATTTGGGCATCGGGCCCGGCACGGCATTATTCGAGTTCAGGTCGGCGGTGTTACAATGCTTTTAGCTGGGAGGCTCTGTCGTTGCCCGCACCGACTTGCACACACGCGCGCACTTTGCTCATCGCCAAGGATGAACACGAGGAATATCTCGAATGCCTCGATTGCGGTGAAATCTTCGAGCTCGCCGAACGCGAGCCTGCTCCCGGCTTCAACGAATCCCTCTCCGACGCCTAGCTCTGCAACCCATTGCGGTAACTGTCGCTTTTTACGCTGGCCCGCGAACCGAAATCAGATAAATCGCCATGGCCAGTCCGACTGCCGCCATGATCAGCGCCACCGAAATCGCGAGCGTTGACGGCCGCTTCGTTCCTGTCTCTCCGTGGTCGAGCGCTTGCACAAGGCGCAGGTGACGCCACAGGCTCGCCACATCGACGAACACGCCGAGCGCGATCAGCGCCGTGCCGAACCACAGCGACAGTCCCGTCGAATGTGTCGCCACGCCCGGCTCGCGTGCTTGCAGCAATTCCAGAAAAAGCCCGAAGCGCGCGACCACAAATCCGAATCCCATCAGCGCCAAACCGGTTCGAATCCACGCCAGAAAAGTTCTCTCCGCCGCCAAATAATCGCCCGTGCCAGGTTTTGTTGCGTCCGCCATTTCGCCGCCTGTCTCGCTGCAACTTTATACTCTTCAAATCCATATCACAAAGATGATTTCCACACCGCATTGCTCTCGTCAGCCCGGTGGCGGGATGGATACCAGTCTCCCGGGCCGCCGACGCGCGCGCCGTTTTTCCCGCTTGACACTCCCATGCTAACTATTTTACCTTGCCATAGTCTAACTATGCATCGAACCCCTATGCTAGGAGCGTCCCATGGTTCGCGATGAAATTCCGCCCGGCACTCTTCATCTGTTGATTTTGAAAACGCTTGCTCGCCGCGGCGAATTGCACGGCTACGAAATCGCCCGCACCATTC
>Ga0307373_10005552_pt1 | contig 20563 bp, 18 predicted proteins | sample OX2MG_FD_202534 | JGI IMG/M metagenome (GOLD analysis project Ga0307373, IMG submission 202534) | Soil microbial communities from Risofladan, Vaasa, Finland - OX-2 | ecosystem: Environmental > Terrestrial > Soil > Coastal area > Acid sulfate soil | place: Finland: Risofladan, Vaasa | collected...
GCCTGTCCTTGGCAAATCGACGCGCTTCCACAAACTTCACGTAGACGCTGGCGCTATCCACGGGTTTATTCTCTTTCCCACCGGTGACGACAATCGTCAACCGGCTGTCTTTCGAAGCGGAATCCGATTTCTCCCTGGCATCCGCGCTTTTATCCTGCGCGCGAAGGCCGATGGCAAACAGAAACACCAGCAACGACAGAAACAGAGCGGTCTTTTTTGTGGGATTCATCTCAATTCTCACAACGCGCTCCTTCCGAATGGCTCGATTTCGCTTCCTATTCTTCCCCTTTTTTCCCGATCGCACAAGCCGGAAGTGGCATGCGCCCGGCTTCAGAAGTGCTTACTGTGGCGTGTTTTCCATGCAGGCCGGGGCTGCAGCTTCGGGAAAATGTTTCATCCCGAACCATCCTCCGATCAGGCGAGCAGGGGCTTTAACCCTCGAAGTTTCAAAAGCCAAAGTCCACAAGATTCCGGACCTGGAAGGCCCGAGCGGATGTTCGAACCTGCGAAAAGCGCAATTTAAATCAAATCAGCCCTCTTCACGGAAGGTCATTGCATTGACTCGGCTGCGCTCCTGAGCTACTTTCAACCGGCCAGCGCATTTATCCCAACCTTCGAAAATGGCGCGCTTCTGGCTGGAACGCCGCCAATCGCGGGGCGGGAACCGGAACGTTCAACCCCTGGCGCTCTGGCGGGATAGCGCCTGCAAGATCCAAGATCAAGGAGATTTTCCCATGGGATTCGCAACTGATGCCATCCACGTAGGGCAGGAGCCCGATCCGTCCACCGGAGCCATTGTCGCGCCAATCTATCAGACCTCGACGTACGTTCAGGAAGAGCTTGGAAAAAACAAGGGCTACGACTACGCACGGACAGCGCACCCGAACCGCCGCGCGCTGGAACGTACCATGGCAAAATTGGAGGGCGGCAGCGCGGCCTACGTCTTCACCTCAGGCATGGCAGCCATCGATTCCGTGTTTCGGCTTCTCCGCCCGGGCGACCACGCCATCATTTCGGAAGCGGTGTACGGCGGCGTCATCCGCCTTACGACGCAATTTCTGGTGCAATGGGGATTGGAATTCAGCTTTGTGGACACCACTTCTCCCGAACAGGTGCAACGCGCCATCCAGCCGAACACGAAGATGATCTACATCGAGACGCCGACCAATCCAACGATGTGCGTCACCGACATTGCGGCGATCGCCGCGATTTCCGCCAAGCAAAAGACCACGCTCGTGGTGGACAACACATTCCTGAGCCCTTACCTGCAGTCCCCCATCGCCCTGGGCGCGCAGATCGTCGTCCATTCGATGACGAAATACCTGAACGGCCACAGCGATTCCGTGGGAGGAGCCGTGATCCTCACAAACGCGTCCGATGCGGAAAAAATTTATTTCCTGCAGCGCTCGACCGGAGCGGGCCTGGCGCCCATGGACTGCTTCCTGATTTCGCGCGGAATCAAAACGCTGGCCGTGCGGATGCAGCAGCACGACGCGAACGGCCGAACCATCGCGCGCTTCCTGGAGGACCACCCGTCGGTGCAGCGCGTGCTTTATCCGGGCCTGCCGTCGCACGCGCAGCACGATATTGCCTTCCGGCAACAGCGCGGATTCGGCGCCATGATTTCCTTCGACGTGGTAACTCTGGAAAATGCGCGCACCGTGTTGAATCACCTGAAGCTGTGCTCCCTGGCGGAGAGCCTGGGAGGTGTGGAAACGCTGATTTCGCATCCCGCCTCGATGACGCACGCTTCGGTCCCTCGGGAAGTTCGCCAGCAGATCGGAATCACCGACGGGCTGATACGCATTTCCGTGGGCATCGAGGACGTCGAGGATTTGATTGCCGACCTGGATCAGGCACTGCGCAAAATCTGAGTCCGGATTTTTCGAAACGCCTGGCAGGAATGAATTGATTAGCAAGCCGGGGCGCGGCTCACCGTGAGCGTTCTACCGAAATAAAACGATCGAAATAAAATTAATGTCCCGCCCCTGCGGCTTCTTCGCGCCCTGGCTATTCACCCAGGCTTTCTTCCATCCATGCGAGGTAGGCGCGAGACCCCGCGACAACCGGCAGGGCGATGAATTCGGGAGCGTCGTAGGAATGCAGCCGCTCCACCGCGCTGCGCAGCTTTGCCAGGCGCCTGCGCGAGGTCTTGATCAGCAGCAGCTTTTCGCTCGCCGACTCCACCTTGCCTTTCCAGCGATAGATCGAAGTGACCGCTCCGGGCAGAATGTTAACGCACGCGGCCAGGCGCGCCTGCACCACGGCGCGCGCAATCCGCCGGGCCTCCGCCGCGTTCGAGCAGGTCACCAGCACCACTAATTTTTGCGCCATCCAGCCTCCCCCGGCCCGTTACTCTTTCTCGCGTCGCCGCTTTGCGCCTATATCTATTCTGCGGCTCCACGCTACAATACTCCGCCGGGGGCGAAAGTATTTTTTTTCGATGCGCGCGCGGGTCCGCCGTGGCGGACTGCCCGCAATGCGTGCGGGATATACAAAATAGAAATGACGGCGACGATAAAATTCGGAACCTCCGGCTGGCGCGCGATTATCGCGGAAGATTTCACCTTCGCGAACGTTCGCCTCGCTGCGGCTGCCATCGCCGAGCATGTCCGCAGCCGCAACGCAAAGCCCACGCTGATTGTCGGGCACGACCCGCGATTTTTCGGGGAGGAATTCGCGCGCGCCGCCGCGGAAATCCTGCGCGAGCACGGCGTCCATGTGCTGGAATGCCAGGGACCGGCGCCGACCCCCGCCATCGCTTACGAAATCCTGCGGCGCAAGGTCGATGGAGCCATCAATTTTACGGCCAGCCATAATCCCGCCGAGTACCAGGGCTTGAAATTTTCCGGCCCCGATGGCGGCCCGGCGCTTCCCGAAGTCACACGCGACATCGAGGCGCGCGCGGTGAAAATCGGGACGCGCGCTCCAGCCAAGCCAAACGACGCGCCTTTCGAAAACATTAATCCGCGGGACGCCTACCTGCAGCGCCTGGAACAGCTGGTGAATTTCAAGGCGATCGCGGACGCAAAATTGAGCGTCGTTACCGACGCGCTGCACGGTTGCGGCGCCGAATACCTGGACCGCGTACTGGCTGCGCACGGCGTCGATGTGCAAGCCCTGCGAATTGACCGGGATGTCCTGTTCGACGGTTCCGGGCCGGATGTGTCCGAGAAAAATCTGCGCCCCACGCGCGACGCCGTGCTCGCGAAAAAAGCGGCCGCGGGCCTGGCCACCGACGGCGACGCCGACCGGTTCGGCATCCTTGATTCCGACGGCACCTGGATGCAGCCCAATCACATTCTCGCGCTGCTCTACGACTACATCGTGGAATCGCGCGGCTGGAAAATGCCGGCGGGCCGCAGCGTAGCCACCTCGCACATGATGGACGCGGTCGCAAAACATTACGGCACGACCGTGTTTCAAACGCCCGTGGGATTCAAGTACATTGGCGAGCTGATCCAGAAAGATAAAATCGCGATGGGTGGCGAGGAAAGCGCGGGCATGACAATCCGCGGCCACATTCCGGAAAAGGACGGCATTCTGGCCTGCCTGCTGGTTGCGGAGATGATCGCCGCGCGGCGCGCGACGCTCGCCGAGCAGTTGGGCGCGCTGTTCCAACGCCTCGGCCGCGAGTTCTGGCCGCAACGCACCAACCTGCACTTGCCCGAGGACATCAAGCGGGAAACAGTGGAGCGGCTGAAAACCGATTTCTCGACTTTCCTCGGGCGGCGCGTCAAAAGCCTGGACCGCACGGACGGCCTGAAAATCGAGTTTGACGATGGTGCATGGGTTCTGCTGCGCCTTTCCGGCACCGAACCCCTCATGAGAATTTATACGGAAGCTGCGACACCCCAGGAATCCACCAGCATTGCGAGCCAAACGCAGGCCTGGATCATGGGCGCGGCAAAGGAAGCGAAGGCATAATGCCGGAAAACCACATACGGCGCTTTTCTGCGGACAGGGTGACGGCCTACGTCCGGCAAAACCTGCGGCAAATCCTGGCGCTCGCGTTTTTCGCCCTGCTCGTGCATGACATTTTCGGCGCGCATGGTTTTATCGCCATGCGCCGCACGCAGAAGGAAATTCAGCAAATCCACCAGCAGATCGGAAAGCTGAATGACGAGAACAAGTCTCTGAACCAGCAGGTTACCTCGCTCAAGACCGACCCGAAGGCCATCGAACGCATCGCGCGCGAGGATATGGGACTTGCGCGTCCCGGAGAAATGATCTACAAGATTCCCGAATCCGACAAGCCCGGCGACCCGCAAACACCCGACACGCAAAAATAAGCCTCCGCTTTCCATCCACCCGGAAATTTCAAACATCGCAAGAATATGTGGCAGAGTCCCACGCTGGCAGGAAATGCGGACTAGGCCCGCACGGCGCGCCGGAAAAACGCCATAATTTCCGCCTTTCGGCCGGGATACCGGTTCCGCGCCGACGCCAGCAGCGTCATCGCGGCAAAAATTGCAATCAGGCCCAGCGTCGCCGTGGCAATGCCTACATTTCGCTTGGGCAGGATCGACAGCCCGCCATATACAAACTCGATATGGACCCAGTAAACCAGCAAGGAAGCTTTGCCCATTTCAATCATGGGACTGAAGCCCCACGTACCGGCTCCCCACCGGCACCACGCATAGCTGGCGAATACCGTCACCAGGACGATGCCGGTGCGGATCAGAAAAAAGTTCGGGCTAGTGTGCCAGAAATCATAGACGCGGTAGATCTGCACCGGGCGCGCGTCCAGCCACAAACCGAGCGCGATCAGCGCGATTCCGCCTGCGCCGGCAAGCGCGAGGCCCGCAACTTCATTGCGGCGCGCCCAGTCCGATAACAGGAGCGAGCCGACCGCCAACCCCGCGAAAGCGAATGCGGACCACGGAAAAATTGGAAACAACCAGTGCTGCGGCATTCCAAATGTGTGTACGCCGTTGATGTAAGACTCCAGCCACCAGGCAAGCCAGTGCGGACGCCAAGTGGTCCACAGCGGCGGCGTTACAACGGCGATAGCGGCCGCGCAGGCGATGGCCGTGACGGTGGTTGCCTTCCTCAACTCCAGCGGGTCAGCGGCTTTGCCGGGGTTTGCGGCCATCGCCGCGATCCGGCAAGCGATTCCCATCATGATCAGCGAAATTCCGATCACGTTGAGCACATCCACGCGCAGCAGATCGGTCCAGGGCGCTTTGGGCTGGCCGAGCAGAAACTCCTGAAAACGAAAAAGAAACGCCAGCAGGAAGATTTCGCCGCCGCGCTGGATCGTCGTGTGCGCGATTTCATTTGCGGACACGCCCTTCTGCCGGAGCTTGTCGGTCACCAGTGCAAAAGAAACGCCCGCAAGAAACAGAAATAAGGGCGCGGGCAGCGTGCCTCCGAGTTGCGACCATTTATAGAATTTTCCCGCGCGCGCTCCCCCGCTCAGCCAGGAGTCATAGCAATGCGTCTGGAACATTGCCAGGCACGCGAACCCCCTCAGCCAATCGATGTAGGCGATCCGTTTTGTCTTATTTCCGGGCATCGTTTTTCGGGCAGAGGACCATTCCACAAGATGCGATACGTTACCGCGCCATGTCCAGTGCACGCCAGCTTTCCGTGTGGACCGCGCTAGGCCTGTGGGCCGTTACCGGGGCGGCGCTGTTTCGCACGATCCAGGCATGAGCAGGACAGACTTCAGCCTGTCTGGTTTTGATTTTGACGTTTTGATTTTACAGAATCAATTGCAGACAGGCGGAACCGCTTGCGAAAAAACAGAAAACCGTCATTCCGAGCATGGTACCTGCCGGGAATAATTCTTTTCGGCGTGAGTAGGACAGGCTTTAGCCTGTCCTGCGAAAGCTAGCGCACGACGCCGGAAAGAGGGCTCGACGCCGAGGCGTAGAGTTTTTTCGGCATGCGTCCGGCCAGATACGCCTTGCGCCCGGCGGAAACCGCCTCGCGCATCGCTTCCGCCATCAGGATGGCATCCTGCGCTTCGGCGATGGCCGTATTCATCAGCACGCCGTCCGCTCCAATTTCCATGGCCACGGCCGCATCGGAAGCGGTGCCCACGCCTGCATCCACGATCATGGGCACTTCGGTAATGCGCTCGCGCAGGATGCGCAGGTTCGCGTGATTCTGAATTCCCATGCCGGAGCCGATGGGCGCGCCCAGCGGCATCACCGCGGCGGCGCCCGCGTCGATCAGCTTGCGCGCGACCACCAGATCGTCGTTGGTGTAGGGCAGCACGACGAAGCCTTCGCCCACGAGGATGCGCGTCGCGCGAACCAGTTCCTCGGTGTCGGGGAATAAAGTCTGCTGGTCGCCGATCACTTCCAGCTTCACCCAGTTCGACAGGCCCACTTCGCGGCCCAGGCGCGCGGCGCGGATGGCCTCCTCGGCGTTGTAGCAGCCGGCCGTGTTGGGGAGAATGAATATTTTTTCGCGATCGATGAAATCCAGCAGGGACTCCTTCGTGCGGTCGGTGAGATTCACGCGCCGCACCGCGACGGTCACCATGTCCGCGCCCGAGGCGGCGTGCGCGCGAGACATTTCGGCAAAGCTGCGGTATTTTCCCGTCCCCACAATCAGGCGCGAATGAAACGCGCGCCCGGCAATCACCAGTTCGTCGCTCATTTCCGATCTCCCTCAGACATTCTATCGCGCGGCTGCGTCTCCGCGTATAGCCCTTCGATGATTTCCGCGTAGCGCTGTTCAATGACGCGGCGTTTCAGCTTCAGCGTGTAGGTGAGTTGCCCGCCGTCGAAAGTGAAATCATGATCGAGCAGCGCAAACCGCTTGATCGTTTCGTACTGCGCGAGCGTGGCATTGACGCGGGCGACTTCCCTGCCGATCAGCTCGTGCACCCAGGGATCGGCGGCAAGCTGTTCGTGCGACGCGAAGGTGCGGCCTTCGGCGCGCGCGGTTGCTTCGACGGTCGCGAAATTCGGCACGATGAGCGCGGAGATAAATTTATGCTTGTCGCCCACCAGAACGGCGTTCAGGATCAGCGGATTCGATTTGAGCTGGTTTTCGATCGGCTGCGGCGCGACAAATTTTCCCGCCGCCGTCTTGAACATGTCCTTCTTGCGGTCCGTGATGTGGAGATACCCGTCCGCGTCCAGGTGGCCGATGTCTCCGGTCGCCAGCCACCCGTCCGGGGAAATCACGGCGGAGGTCTCGCCCGGCTTCAGGTAATACCCTCTCATCACGCACGGACCATGCACGAAAATTTCCCCATCCCCGGCGATGCGCACGCTGACGTGCGTGATCGGCCGCCCCACCGTGCCCACTTTGTTTTGGCCAGGATAATTTGCGCTGACCACCGGAGAACTTTCCGTCAGGCCATATCCCTGATAGACGGGCACGCCCACGGCCCAGAAAAATTCGGCAAGCTCAGGGGAAAGAGGCCCACCTCCGGAAATGAACGCGCGAAAGCTGCCGCCGATGCCTTCCCGGATTTTTGAGTAGACGATGCGGTTCGCAATCTCCCAGCGAACCTTCAATTTGGCCGAAGCCCGCTCCCCGTAGGCGCGCCAGCGCACCGCATCGCGCGCCACGCGCATGGCCCAATCAAACAGCGCGCGCTTCAAACCCGTATTTTCATGGCCCTTCTGCATGATGTTGGCGTACAGCTTTTCAAAGACGCGCGGAACCGCGGCGGCCAGCGTGGGGTGGATCTCCACCAGGGCCTGCTGCAAGTCGTCCATGCGCTCGACATAAGCCACCGGAACGCCGTGAAACAGGTAGGCATATGCGGTGACGCGCTCGTAGACGTGCGAGAGCGGCAAAAAGCTGACGGCCCGGTCGGCGGGCGACATGTGGTACGGCTCGACCGAGGTTTCTTCGTTCGAACTCAGATTATTGTGCGTGAGCATGACGCCCTTGGGCTCACCGGTAGTTCCGGAAGTATAGATAATCGTGGCCAGATGGTCGGGCGTGACGTTTGCGGCGCGCCGGCGGTATTCGGCAACCGCATCATCGCCTGTCGCGGCGGCAAAATTCTCGTAGCGCAGCACATCCTCCCCGAGGTCCGCGGGCCCGCCAGCGCAGATGATGTGCTTCACATGGCTTAGCTGGCCGCGGCATTCCTGCAGCCGCCGCGACTGCATTTCTCCAGCCACAAACACGACCTCGGCGCCGGAATGATTCAGGATGTACGCGATCCGCTCGGGCGACTCGTTGAAGTAGATGGGAACATCGGCGGCGCCCAGCCCCAGGATGGCGAAATCGGCGATATGCCATTCGGGGCGGTTGGCGGAGAACAGGCCCACGCGGTCCCCGGACTTCACGCCAAGCTGTTCCAGAGCCATGGAGAGCCCCGCAATGCGCCGCAGGAATTCCGCCGACGACGCAGGCTCCCATCGTCCATTGACACGCAGCATCACGGCCCTCGGGTTGGGCAGCCGGCTGACCACGTCCAGAAGCTTTTCCGTAAGTGTCGGGAAGGCCATGGTGAACCAGAACATTACCGCACGATTCTCCGCGCGCGCAACTTCCATGCTCATCGGGGACCCGGCCCGAATTGGCGCACACAAAGTTAGCGCACACAAAGTTGGCGCATACGCGGAAGCGGCCATCTTCGAACTGGAGGCCCCTGGCGAAATGCCCTATGATTCATGTGTCCGCCAAAGCGTGATCGATAGAGGGGCAAAGCGAACCCAAGTTCCCAGCGAAGGTAGCGACCCTGTACAGGTCCCCAGGGGCTAATGAAACGTCTGATCGAATGCGTGCCAAATTTTTCGGAAGGGCGTGACCTTGCTAAGGTCGACGCCATCGCGGAAGCCATGAGCGGCGTCCCGGGCGCCTGGGTGCTCGACCGCACCAGTGACTCCGATCACAATCGCTCGGTGATCACGCTGGCCGGCGAGCCGGAATCTGTGGCCGAGGCCGCGGTTCGCGGCGTGGGCAAGGCCGCGGAGCTGATCGATATGACGCACCAGACGGGCGAGCATCCGCGGATCGGCGCAACCGACGTGCTTCCCTTCGTTCCCCTGGAGGGGGTTTCGATCGAACAGTGCGCGGCGCTTGCCCGAAGCGTGGGCCGGGAAATCTGGGAACGCTATCGAATTCCCGTGTATTTTTATGAGGCGGCCGCAACACGGCCGGATCGCGTGAATCTGGAAAACGTCCGCAAGGGACAATTCGAGGGCTTGCGCGAGGATGCGCTGCGCGACCCGGACCGCTCACCCGATATCGGCGAGCCGCGCCTGCATCCCACGGCGGGAGCAACCGCGGTGGGCGCGCGAAAGCTTCTGATCGCCTACAACATTCACCTCAACACGAATGATGTGTCCATCGCGAAGGAAATTGCCAGGGCGATCCGCTTTTCCAGCGGAGGACTGCGCCACGTGAAAGCCATTGGCGTGGACCTCCGGGCGCGCGGCCACGCGCAAGTTTCCATCAACCTGACGGATTTCGAACAGACGCCGATGCACCGCGTGTTTGCCATGGTGAAGCGCGAAGCCGAGCGCCATGGCTGCGCCGTGGCGGGCAGCGAAATTATCGGCCTGATTCCGCGCAAGGCCATCGAGCTTGCGGCGGAGTATTATCTGCAACTGGAAAATTTTTCGGCCGAGCGCGTTCTGGAAAACCGTCTCGCGGCGGTCGCGGGCGGCGGCCTTTCCGCCTTTGCCGCTCAAAAGCGAACGGGAACGCAAATCCAGCCCGTCCTCGAAACCTTGCGGCAGGCAAGCCGGCAGATTGCCGAAGCGGCCGAAATAGCCAAATCAACGGCAACGGGCGCGCACTCCCGGCAGGACTTCCGCGAAGCCTCGCCGGAGAACGACGCGGAGGCCAGCCTGGAAACAGCGCTTCTGGCCGTTCAACTTTTTGAGCAACTGGCGCAGCTCGAACCGCTGTCCGCGCCGCCCGTGCTCGGCGACCTGCGCATGGCCCGTTCGATGGCCCTGGGCGCGGCGCGCGGGGCGATTGAAAACACCAGGATCAGCCTGCAATCCGCGCGCGACCCGGAAACCGTTGCCAGGATAAAATCGCAAGTCGCGGCCATCGAGGCGCGATTATTGGCAGGCGCACCGGCAAGGCACTGATGGTCTTTGGAATCTTGGGAAATTGAAACCGGGCACGCGCCCAAACGCATCCAAGATAAGCATGGCGGGGGTAAGCATGGCGGGAGAAAACAGATGAACATCAAAAAAATTGTTTTGGCCGGAATTGCAGTCGCGCTCCTCGGCGCGCTTCCGCAGACATCGCGCGCCGGCTCGCTGGGGCCCGACATCCTCGGGCTGTTCCCGAAGGAGACGGGCGAGATGGCCTATGCGGATTTGAAGACGGCGCGCCAGTTTCCGTGGTACGCGCAACTCAAGGAACAAATGCTGCCCCCAAAATTCCGGGAGTTCGAAACATTCCTTTCCTCCGCGGGAATCGATCCGAATACGCAGGTGACTGAACTGGCCTGGGCCCTGGTACCGGGCAAACTCAGCACCAACAAGGCGGGGATTTCCGTCCCCACTGCGGATCAGGTCGTGGGCATCGCCCTCGGACAGTTTCAACCGGCTTCGGCGGAAGCCTATTTCACCGCCAAAAAACTGCCCATCGTGAAAGTGCGAACCTTTTCGCTGTTTGCATTCGGCGGAGGCAGCGGACCCAATGACCTCTTCTTCTTTTTCATCGATTCGAACACCGCCGCGTTCGGCCAGCGGCAACTGCTGGAAAAATTGATCGGCGTGCGCTACGGCGAGGCGCAAGGACTGTATGCGAATACGGATTTTTCGGCGCTTGTCGATCAGGCCAACGGCAGCGGAACCGTCTGGGCCGTGCTGAACCCCGGGTACACGCGGCTGGCGATGCAGCAGCTTGTGCCGGAGACTTCGCAATTCCCCGCCGCCGCGCAACTCGCGTCCAAATTAAAGGCCATGACCATCAGTATCCAGGCAGGCAGCGGAATCGATGCGACCTTTGAAGCGGTTTGCGGTTCCACCAACGACGCGAATACGTTTGCGGCGCTGCTGCAGGCCGGCCTGATGTACCGGAAATATCAGCTCGGGAACAAGAACCCGGATCTGGGACAACTGCTCGACAGCGCGCAGATTACCCCGGCGGGAGACCGTCTGGACCTGAAAATATCGCTCACCGACGATCAGATGCAGTCGTTGATCCGGAACAATACATTTGCCGTGGCATTGCAGTAACTGCGGGGAATTATCTTTAGATTTTCCCGGAGGAATTCAGACCTTGGGGGGCAGGAACTTCACCAGCGTGGTTCGCGCGACACCATCTTCCGCGCTGTACCGGACACGATCCACCCGCGAGAGCAATTCCAAACCGTTAATCCCGCCCGCAGCCCCGCCACTGGCTTCGGAAGGCGCAAACGATTCGAGTCCGATCGCAGGCGCCGTCTGGCCGCGGTGGGCCACGGAAAACTCCATGCGGTCGGCAAATGTCTCGATCGTAATTTCGATTCCGCCATCCGCGCCGGCGAACTGGGTAAGCGATTCACGGCAAACGTCTTCGCAAACCCGGGCAAACTGGTCGCAGGAGTCGGTTTCCAGGCCTGCCTGGATCGCTTGAAAATGCACGACGCCGCGAAGAACCCCCACTAAGCCGGGGCTTCCCTCCACACGAAAGACAACGCGTACCGGCTCATCATTCATCGTCCGCCGCCACTTGAACTTCGCAGGCTTCCCGGCAATCGGGACAATAATACTTTCCATCGACACACAAGCGAATGCCATATTGTCCCTGGCAGTAGCAGCAATAGCGGTCACACACGCATTTACTCTCCGGCAGGTCGCATTGCGAACAGAGAACCGTGCTTTGCATGTTCTTCCTTCATCCTTGCGCGAACTCGTGAAACAGACCGAACTGCGAAGGCTTTTACAGTATCTAGGGAAGACTATAGGACAGCCCGGCGCTGCAGAACAAGTGTAAGTGACTTGCCGGGCAACCTGCTCGGGGGTAATCGCGCGATTTGGGTCGTTTTCTTGACACCCCGCGAAGCCGCATGATAGCTTCGCTTTTGCGTTTGCTGAGAACCTCGAGTGACGTCTCCGACCACGACACAACTTCGCAAGACCGCCCTAAACGCCGCGCACCGGCGCCTGAAGGCCAGGATGGTGAATTTCGGCGGCTGGGACATGCCGGTCGAGTATTCAGGCATTGTGTCCGAGCACCTGGCGACGCGAACCGCCGCCGGCCTGTTTGACGTCAGCCACATGGGTGAAATCGAAATCTTCGGAGACCGCGCGCTCGACCTGGTGCAGCACGTTACGTGCAACGACGCGTCCAAACTCGCCGTCGGGCAGGCCCACTATTCCGGGCTGATGACTGCCCAGGGCACCTTCGTCGACGACCTGCTGGTGCACAAAATTTCCGACAGGCACTACTTTCTCTGCGTCAACGCGGGCAATCAGGATCAGGATTTCGAGCACATCCGAACGCACAATCTTGCGGGTGCGGAGATTGAAAATGCGGGCAAGAGATATTCGCAACTGGCCATTCAGGGCCCCCGGGCGCTGGGGATTCTGCAACGCCTCACCGAGGTTCCGCTGGCTTCGATTCCCTACTACCACTTCACGTTCGGCGACGTGGATGGCGTCGATTGCCTGATTGCGCGCACCGGATACACGGGAGAAGACGGCTTCGAGATTTATTTCGTGCCGGAACACTCCGAAAAGCTGTGGTCCCATCTTCTGGAGGATGGAGCCGAGGAAGGCTTGATACCCTGCGGGCTGGGCGCGCGGAACACGCTGCGCCTGGAAGCTTCGATGTGCCTGTACGGCCATGAAATCGACGACACCACCACGCCGTGGGAGGCGGGACTCGGCTGGATCTGCAAGCCGAATAAGAGAGAGTTCCTCGGGCGCGAAGCCCTGCTGCGGCAAAAGGAAAAGGGGGTGGAACGCACGCTGGTCGGCTTCGAAATGCAGGACCGGTTCATCGCGCGAGACGGCTGCGCGGTTTCGGCCGGCGGCAAGCCGGTCGGCCGGGTAACCAGCGGGTCCCCGGCGCCATTTCTGAAGAAAAATATCGGCATGGCATACGTTCCGCCGGAGTTTCGGGCTCCCGGAACCGAAATTTCCATTGAAATTCGAGGCCGTCAGGCCCCCGCTCGAATAGTTCCGATGCCGTTTTACAGGCGAGCGCAGTAGAATCGTCGGGGACCGGCAAAGCGCCGGCATTCTCCGGGCACATTTCCAAGGAGCTGTGATGTATCCAAGCGACTATCGCTATACCAAGGAACACGAGTGGATCAAAGTGTCCGGCAACACGGGCACGATTGGAATCACCGACTACGCGCAGCACGAACTGGGCGACGTCGTCTTCGTGGAACTTCCCGCCGTGGGGACAGTGATCAAGGCCGGGGATGTGTTCGGCACCGTCGAATCCGTGAAGGCCGTCAGCGAGATTTACGCGCCCGTGTCCGGAGAAGTAATCGAAGCGAATGCCTCGCTCGCAAATGCTCCCGAAATCGTCAACTCGGACCCGCACGGCGCCGCCTGGCTCATCAAAATCAAGCTTGCCGACCCCGCCGAAGCTTCCAGCATGATGGACGCCGCCGCCTACCAGGCGTTCGTCTCCGAAAAGGAAGCCTCGGCCTGATGCGGTATCTTCCGAAAAGCACAGCCGAGCGCCGCGAGATGCTCGCATCCATCGGCGCGTCATCGATTGAAAACCTGTTCGCATCGATTCCCGAAGCGTTCCGTCTGCAGCAGTCCCTGCGCCTGCCCGGGCCAATGTCCGAGCAGGAAATCATCGACTATTTTCGCGCGCGCGCGGCGGAAAACTCCTGCGGCTATACGAGTTTCCTTGGCGCCGGCGTGTACAGCCATCTGCGTTCGGTGGTCACCGACTCCCTTATCCAGCGCGGGGAGTTTCTCACTTCCTATACGCCTTACCAGGCGGAGATCAGCCAGGGCACGTTGCAGGCGATCTTCGAGTTTCAGACGCTGATGTGCGAGCTGACGGGCATGGAAGTCGCCAACGCTTCGATGTGGGACGGTTCGACGGCAACCACCGAAGCGGTCCTGATGGCCGAACGGCTGACGGGGCGGCATCGCGTAGTTGTGGCGCGGTCGCTGCACCCTGAATACCGCCAGGTGCTCGATACCTATACGAAAAATCTGGGGCTGCAGATCCACGAAGTTGGATTTACAAGTTCGGGCCAGGCGGATGCGGAGCGGCTGGAAGCGGCGATCGACACCCAAACCGCCGCCGTGGTCGTGCAATCGCCAAACTTTTTCGGCGTGCTGGAACAGGTGCCCCAACTGGCGGAACTTGCGCACAACAAGGGCGCGCTGCTGGTTGTCGCCATCGCCGAGGGCGTATCGCTCGGCGCCGTGCGCCCTCCCTCCGAGGCCGATATCGTGGCCATGGAAGCGCAGAGTTTTGGCTTGCCGCCGAGCTATGGCGGGCCGTATGCCGGAGTGATCGCCACGCGCGATAAATTCGTGCGGCAGATGCCGGGCCGCCTCGCCGGCGAAACTCTGGACACGGAAGGGCGGCGCGGTTACGTGCTCACGCTGGCAACACGCGAACAACACATCCGCCGGGAGAAGGCGACTTCGAATATCTGCACCAATCAGGCGCTGTGCGCGCTGGCTGTGACCATTCATCTGTGCCTGCTCGGCAAGGAAGGTTTGCAGGAACTCGCGGTCCAGAATCTGGCTAAGGCGCGCTTCGCCCTCGCGGAACTGGAAAAGATTCCCGGCGTGCAGCGCGCGTTTTCCGGCCCATTTTTCAATGAATTCGTCGTCGAGCTGCCGCGTTCGGTGAAGATGGTGAACGCGGACTTGCTGAAGGAAAAAATCATTGGACCGTTGCCGCTGGGCAGCCATTACGCGGACCTGACCAAGAGGGCTCTGTTTTGCGTCACGGAAACGACTTCGCGCGCTGAGATCGAGCGCATGGCCGCGGCCCTCAGGGAAATTCTGTCCAAGCCGGTTTGAGGAATCGGTGTGGGGCCCGTCTTCAGGCGGGCAGATTTGAATTGCGGAACTGCGTAATTGCGAAGATGCTCGCCTGAAGGCGGGCGCTACGGAATCAAGAAAACCAAGCGGCGCGAAAAGGAAGAAATTCCATTGACTGATCGAATCAAAAAAGCACGGCGCCACATCAGCCAGAACGAAGGACTGATTTTCGAACAATCCGCGCCGGGAAAACGCGGCGTGGAGTTTCCACCCCTCGATGTGCCTGCCGTGGACGCGCGGACCGCGCTGGGCGCGGCCTACGCGCGCGACGGCGTCGCAGGTTTTCCCGAAGTCAGCGAAATCGAAGTGGTTCGCCACTTCACGCGCCTCTCCACATGGAATTATGCGATCGACCTGGGCATGTACCCGCTCGGCTCCTGCACGATGAAATACAACCCGCGCGTCAACGAATTCGTGGCCCGGCTGGACGGCATCGCCACCGAGCATCCCTATCAGCCGCAGGAACTTTCGCAGGGCTGCCTGAAAATCCAGAAACTCCTGCTGGACTGCCTTTCAGAAATTACGGGGATGGACACCGGCACGCTCGAGCCGGCGGCGGGCGCGCAGGGCGAACTGACAGGGCTGCTGCTGATCCGCGCCTACCTGGAAGACACGCAGGGACACCCGCGCAAGAAGGTGCTGATCCCGGACTCCGCGCACGGTACCAATCCCGCCACGGCGGTGATTGCCGGATACGAAGTGGAAAACGTGCGCTCGGACCAGCGCGGCCAGATCGACATCGCGCGCCTGAAGGAAATCGTGAACGGCGACGTGGCCGCCATGATGGTCACCAATCCTTCCACGCTCGGCGTGTTCGAGCAAAACATCGCGGAGGCCGCCGAAATCCTGCACGCCCACGGCGCATTGCTATACATGGACGGCGCAAATATGAATGCGCTGGCCGGCGTCGCGCGCCCCGGCGATTTTGGCGTGGACGTGATGCACCTGAACCTGCACAAGACGTTTTCGACGCCGCATGGCGGCGGAGGTCCGGGCGCGGGCCCCGTGATGGTCAAGAAAATACTCGAGCCCTACCTGCCGATTCCCGTGCTCGCCGAAAAAAACGGGAAATTGGCGCTTGAAAATCATCGCTCCAAATCCATTGGCAGGGTGCGCGCGTTTGGCGGAAATTTCGGCGTGCTGGTGCGCGCGCTGGCCTACACGCTGGCGTACGGCCCGGGCATCCGCCAGGCCACCGAAGACGCGGTCCTTAACGCGAATTACATCCGCAAGAAACTCGAGGACGTGTACGACTTGCCCTTCAATTCCCCATCCATGCACGAGGTTGTTTTCAGCGATGCGCGGCAGAAAAAGAACGGCGTGAACACCATGGATATCGCCAAGAGGCTGATCGACTACGGTTTTCACCCGTACACCACCGCGTTTCCCCTGATCGTGCCCGGCGCCATGATGATCGAGCCCACCGAATCCGAATCCAGGCAGGAATGCGATCTGTTTGTGGACGCCATGCGCGCGATCGCGGAAGAAGCCGCGACGAATCCCGAACTGGTGAAGACCGCGCCGCACGCCACGCGCATCGGCCGCCTGGACGAAGTCGCCGCCGCCCGCAAACCCGTGCTGCGCTGGAAGCCGAAAACTGAAAAGTAGGACAGGTTTCCCAGGTTGCGGAAAAATCGATTTGTACGTCTTCAGGGGTTAAAACCCCAGAAAAAACGCGGATGTTATTTCGTGCCTGAAGGCACGACCCACAAATAATTCCACCTTTTCCTCAGCCTGTTACGCCTGTCTGTTTTTTTAAGGATTCGCGCAAGGAGTAAATCAGATCGGCAGAAGCCCACCGCATTTTCGCAAAAAAATCGAGACTGGCTGAAGCCTGTCCTACCTAAAAAAAGGGAGGCCCGCTTTTAGCGGGCCTCCCCGGATGACTTCTTTTTTTTAGATTGATGCGAAGCGTTTACTGCGTATCGACTTTCCGGCGGCTGGTAGCGACCGGAGAAGTCGCGCCGGTTGGCAATGCCGCTGGAGCCTTTGCCTCGCGAACGATCACAGAAGCGGGAGCTTCGCTGGCCTTCCCGCCGGTGGCCTTGGCCATGGACGCAGCCGCGCCGCGAGCCGACTTTGCCGGCGTGGGAACCACCGCGCCCTCCCCTTCTTTCTGGAAAGATAGATGGGTGGATTTCCCGTCCCAATCGACAACCAGCATGTCCCCAAGTGAAATTTGCTCGGTCGCCAGCAGGTTGGCCAGCGGATACACGACAAACTTCTCAATCGCCCGCTTCAGATGCCGCGCTCCGTATTTAATGTCCGTCCCCTCCTGCAGCAGGAACCGCCTCGCCGGACGCGTCACGCGGAACAGGAATTGGCCTCGGCCGGTGTCCAGCACGCGCTGCTGCACCATGCCCAGCTCGATTTCCAGAATCTGCTCGAGTTGCTCTTCCCGCAGCGGGTGAAACACCACGATCTTGTCCAGACGGTTCATGAACTCGGGAGAAAATTTCTTCTTCGCCGCTTCCTGCGCCGTCCGCTCCACCTTGCCATCCAGCTTTTCTTCGATCTTGTCCCTGGGCTGCACAAATCCCATGCCGCCCGTCATCAGCTCGGTGATTTCTCCCCCGCCCAGGTTGGACGTCAGAAAAATCATGGTCTGCGACAAGTCCACGCGCCGGTTGTCTCCCAGCGTCAGCGTCGCCTTATCCAGAATCCCCAGCAGCAGCTGCCACAGGGCGTCCGAGGCCTTTTCGATTTCATCGAACAGCAGAAAACTCAGCTTCAGCTTCTCGGTATGAAACTGCGCCAGTGCTTCCTGCGTGATCAGCGGGTGCGTTTCCCGGTGTCCCAGATATCCGGGAGGCGATCCGATCAGCTTGGCGATCTCGTGCGAGTGCTGGAACTCGGCGCAGTCCACCTTGATCACCGCGCGCGGATCTCCGAACAGGATCTCCGCAGCCGCTTCCACGATCCTTGTTTTGCCGGACCCGGTCGGCCCCAAAAACAGCAAATTCCCCACCGGATGGCCCGAAGAGCTCATGCCCGCGCAATACACCTGATACAGGTCCACCAGCGCGCGGACGCCCTCTTCCTGGCCAACCACCTTGGCTCTCAGCGCGGCCTGAAATTCCTGCGACTCCACGCTTCTCAGCGTGGGATCCAGATGTTGTTGCGTTGCTCGGTTACTGCTCATGGCCTTCCTCCTACCGGAACTTCCGGTCCGCCAAAACACCCCGGTGCGGGGCACGATCGAATTGATCGAGTTTGACTCCTACGGTGGAGTGCAGCAGACGGAGCTGCGTGACAATCTCCCGCCCTGCCTCTGGAGCATGCGAAACATCCAGCAAGGGTGGAAACAAATCAGCCAGGTCGAGGTTTAAGTTTCGCAAAGTAGTAACCAGGCGCTGAACCTGATTCGATTTCGGATCGAATAGCTCCACGCGATTGTTCACTGCTTCGCGCAACTGCCCCCAGTTCACATCCAGAAACGGATAGGAACGCGAAACCTGCCGCACGACATCGTCGGTGATTCGGGGACGTTCCCCAAGCTTGGCCAGATGCAATTGCCTAACGCGGCCGCCCTCGCGAACGTTATGAACCAGATAGAACGTATTCCCTTTGCGCCGCAGAAAAGCCATCATTTGCTCCCGGAACCGACAACCTGTGCGTAGTGTATTCTTGTTCCACTACGCCTGTCAATTTGAATGTCTTATCCTGAGAATCATCTCCTCCGATAAGTAACTGTTCTGCGCAGCCTGTCCGCCGCCTGTACCGATGGACAGCACTGCCCTTTACAAATCCGTTCGAACAATTTCCCGGATTTTATTCCCCCGAACTTCCCCAACTCCTTCTAATTAATTAGATGCTCCCAGCGCAGCAACGACGCTAAATCCACGTTTGCGCCGCAGCCATCGTTCGAAACGGCACAGTTCCCCACCCTCTCCCGCAACGTGTACGGCTACAATGGGAGCCTCGGCCGGATAAAAACGATGCGTTGGAAACCTGTTTACAGACTGGTCAAAACAATCCCGCGCGGCCAGGTCGCCACGTACGGGCAAATTGCCACGGCGTTGAAACTGCCCGGCGGGGCGCGTACGGCCGGCCGAGCCATGGCCGCCTGCCCGGCCGGACAAGCCATTCCATGGCATCGCGTCGTGGGTGCGGGCGGCCGTTTACTGCTGCGCGAGTCCCGCGTCATGCTGCAGCGAAAATTGCTGGAGAGTGAAGGCCTGCGCGTACCGGAAAGGCGCATTCTGGACTTTGCAAAACACCAGTGGCGCCCGAAAAAGGTGCGCCGCAGGCAATCCGCGAAGAAATAAAAATTACGAAAATTTTCAACTCCATTCTCTCGGGAGCGGCAGATTGTGTTATAGGTAAGAACTCATGATAAGCACGGCAAATATAGAAGTTGAGAATCTGACCAAGCGGTACGGCGATGTAGAGGCTCTGCGGGGCGTCAGTTTTTCCGTCAACGAGGGCGAGATTTTCGGACTGCTGGGCCCTAACGGCGCCGGGAAAACGAGCACGGTTGAGATTATCGAGGGCCTGCGCACCCCGGATGGCGGCAAGGTGCGTGTTTGCGGACTTGATCCGCAACGCAGCGGCGACGATTTCAAATTCGTAATCGGCGCGGCGCTGCAATCCACCGCCCTGCCCGACAAAATGCGCGTTCGCGAAGCCCTGGACCTGTTCGGAAGCTTTTATCCGCGGCGCCGCGGCACCGCCGAACTGCTCAAGCGCTTCGGCCTGGAAGAAAAAAAGAACGCATTCTATTCCCATCTATCCGGCGGGCAGAAGCAGCGCCTGGCGCTGGCCATGGCCCTGGTGAACGATCCGCGCGTCATTTTCCTCGATGAGCCGACGTCGGGGCTCGACCCTCAAGTGCGGCACGAAATCTACGCCGTCATCCAAGAACTGAAGAAGGAAAACAAAACCATCCTGATCACCACGCACTACATCGAGGAAGCGGAACATCTGTGCGACCGCGTGGCGATCGTGGACCACGGCAAGGTCATAGCCCTGGGCTCTCCCCGGGAACTCAAGGAGCGATCCGGCGCCGTCACGCGGATCACCGTGCGCATGGCCAAGCCGGAAACCAACGGCGCGCTTAGTACCCTGGAAGGCGTGACCGAGTGCCGTACCGAAGCCGACGATTATCTGCTTTACTCCACGCGCGTGCCGCGCACGATCGTCGCGCTGGTCAAGCACCTGGAAGAGCAGCACAACGAGCTGATCAGCCTGGAAATTTCCGCTCCGTCGCTTGAAGATATTTTCCTTGAGTTGACCGGAAGAAGGTTGCGCGATTGAAGAATACGTGGGCACTCACGGCAATCCGCATGCGGCTGGCGATACGCAATCGCGCGTTCTTGTTTTTCAGCCTGATCATGCCCGTCGCGTTTCTGTTTTTCTACATGGGAATTTTCGGGCGGAACGGAGGGCGGGCGGCTCCCTACCTGCTTTCCGACGTTCTGGCGCTCACAGTGATGGGCAGTTTCTGGGGCCTGAGCGTGCAATTGGTGACGTTTCGCGAACAAGGCATCCTGCGCAGATTCCGCGTCACCCCGGTCACATCGAGCGGCATGCTGGCATCCAGCCTGCTTTCCAACTATTTCATGACCTTGCCCACGATTGTCATCGAATTCGCCCTGGCGCGATGGATCTTCCACCTGCCGAGCTACGGTAACGTCCTGTCCGTTCTGTTTATGGTTACC
>Ga0307373_10005553_pt1 | contig 20560 bp, 11 predicted proteins | sample OX2MG_FD_202534 | JGI IMG/M metagenome (GOLD analysis project Ga0307373, IMG submission 202534) | Soil microbial communities from Risofladan, Vaasa, Finland - OX-2 | ecosystem: Environmental > Terrestrial > Soil > Coastal area > Acid sulfate soil | place: Finland: Risofladan, Vaasa | collected...
CGCCGACAATCTGATTCAGATCGGTAGCCGACTGGCGCTACAGCTAGCGTGAGCTCCGGGTGGCTCGATGAGCGCGGCGAAAAAGAAGCACTCTGGCACGAGAATCGACACAAAGTGACTGCCCCGGTGCCAAAAATCAGCCTCAAAATCAGGACTTTTGCGACGGGAAGTAGCTAGTGCCTGAAATCCGTGTAGTTGGCCCCTGTCGAACTTTGGTGAGACGGCCCGACTCTTACGGGGATGGCGTGTAGGCGTGCTTTTGCAGATTGTGCTGGCCGCAACGAGTCCCGCAATGATGGCCCAGTTCGTCACAATAGTTTCACAGAGCGGCAGAAAATGGAGGGGATTTGGGATTCCTAGGATTCTGCGGAACCTTGACCGATTTCTAGCAATGCTGTACTTACAAAGTTTTGCTACTTGGGGAGAACGAAAGCTCGCCGGAAGCGTCCGCAGATTGCCGATGGTGAATAAGGCAAAATTCTCTGTTGTGAAGGAAGGAGGCAGCTCGCTTGGGAAGTAGCCTTTTGAGAGCAGTTCGTCTAGATGCGCAATCGGACGGCCTCTTTAAGAAAATTGAGTCCCGATTCTAGTGATTGGTCAGGTAAGTTGTCAAATTCACATTGCAATTTTCTCATCGATATCGCTTAAAGGCTAGGTGACACCCCATCTGTCTTTAGGGGGGTGGTCCCTTGCAAGATATCTTATTCGCGGCTAAATCGTCGAGTAGATCGAAGCATGAGAGAATGGGCGACTTGCTAGAGGAGTATAGGACCTTTGAAACGGAAGGCACTTGACGGAGGCCGCGTGGGGGTTGATTCCGAATTCCCTTGGAAGATGACACGAAGAAACTTTAAGTGGCCCCTGGGCGGATACAAGATGTCTGCCTCGGAATGGCAAGCTTTGCTTGCCCGCGCGAAGCGGGGCGACCCGGAGGCGGAATGGGGTGTTGCAGATCGATATGGCGACGGGTGCATGGACAAGAAGGGGAAGCTTCTTGTTAGACGCTCCGCTCGAAGGGCCGCTCAATGGCTTCGGCGCGCGGCAAAGCACGGTTGTGCATCTGCGCAAAATAGTTTGGGCGTTCAACTCGGGACCGGGGACGGCGTCCCAAAAAATGTTCAGGAAGCGCTCTCGTGGTTAAGAAAAGCATTTCATGCCGGAGACACCTGCGCTGCGAGCAATATTGCATTAACGTATCGGGAGAACGGCAAATTAGGTGCGGCCGTTAGGTGGTTCCGAAAATCTATTGCCGCCGGCGACGATGAGGATCTCGTTCAACTCGGGATTCACTACTTCTGGGGAAAAGGGGTTAGGAAGAATCCCAAGGCAGCAGTTCGATGTTTTCGCAAGGCAACGAAAGGGAAGAACATATGTGAAGCAGGAAGAGATGATGCGTTCTTCTTTCTCGGGATCGCGTATTTCGAGGGCAAGGGCGTGAGGACTTCAATACCCAACGCCAGAAGATTGTTCCAACGAGCAAATATCGACAACGACCATCCGGCGGCGCGAACTATGCTGCGCCAGCTAACGTGACGTGCCCTTTGAGAATAAGAATGTGTTGCGCACCCGCTTCGAATTTAATAGATACGAATACCAAACAACTGGGTAGACCACATCACGCATTTGTCTGAGAAAAGCGTGCGGCAGATACTTGCCCACAGTGCCTGGCGGATCCAGAATCCATGTGAAGTTCACGGCCATTGCGAAATCTGCCAAATGATACAGAACCATCAGCAACAGGAAGCGGTTGGCGTGCATTAGCGCAGCAGGTTGGGTTTTCCAAAGTTGAATTCCGGCGAAAATGCCATATCCATTGAGGGCTACGCCTGCAAGCTGTTCAATGATGTAAAACAGATAGTGCGAGTGGGGGTGAGACAGTCGCGCAAAGACTTCAATCGTGTGGCGATAGGAACGAAGGAAAGCCACGATATGAAAAGCGGGGCCAAAGAGGACCATAGTGAGGACGAAAAACAATAGCCACCCGGCGACACCACTTGGCGCGGCGCGACTGGAAATTGGGCATGCCTCTGAATCACTCATTAGGGAAACCGCTCCCATGATTCTACCGCTGATCTTGCCTGACCAAGGAACAATCAAACCGGCGTCCCCAATAACGCCACTAAGGGGGGTGGTCCCTTTTTCGCGTCTGTATCCGCCATCCCGCCGCTTCCTTGACGCTTTGCGAACGCGCTCGCTATACTGCGCACGGCTCAACGAGAAACGGAGTACCGCTTGGAATTCGAACCGCGCGATCAGCTTCTGCAACGCCAGAAAAAACTGGAAGAGATAGCAAGTCTGGGATTTGACCCTTATCCGCACAAGTTTGCTTGGAAGCAAACCGCGCAGGAGATCGTCAGCGCATACGATCAGAAAAGCGCGGCCGAACTCCAAGAAGCAAAGGTGAACGTTTCCGTTGCTGGCCGCATTCTCACCATTCGACTGCACGGCAAGGCAGGCTTCGCACATATCCAGGGCCAGGGGCAGAAGCTACAGATTTACGTGAAGCTCGACGCCGTGGGCGCTGCAGCATTTCAACTGTTTCAGTTGCTCGATATGGGTGACGTCATTGGCGTCTCCGGGCACCTCTTTCGCACAAAAACGAATGAGCTGACTGTCTGGGTCGAACAGCTCACTTTGTTGACGAAGGCGCTTCTACCGCTGCCGGAGAAATGGCACGGATTGGCCGACGTGGAGATGCGCTACAGGCGACGCTACCTGGACCTGATCGCCAATGAGCGCGTGCGCCATATCTTTCTTCAACGTGCTTCGATCATTCGCTACATCCGCGAATTTTTCGATGCTCGCGGCTATCTGGAAGTCGAAACCCCGATGATGCATCCCATTCTCGGCGGCGCCACAGCGCGTCCGTTTATTACCCACCACAACACCTTTGACGTGGATTTCTACATGCGCATTGCGCCGGAGCTTTATCTGAAGCGCCTCATCGTGGGAGGAATCGATCGTGTCTACGAAATCAACCGCAATTTCCGCAATGAAGGCGTGGACGCTACCCACACTCCGGAATTCACCATGCTTGAGTTTTACGAGGCCTACAGCGATTACCGGGACCTGATGAAACTGACGGAGGAATTATTTGCAGGCCTCGTCAAAGACGTCTCGGGCGGCACCAAAATAAAATATGGCGAGCACGAACTCGACTTCAGCCATTTCGAATCGTTGTCCATGCGCGAGGCCATCTGCAAGTTTTGGCCTGCCAATGCTGGCAACGCGCCTTCGGTCGATGAACTGAGCACATCGCAAGGTCCGTGCAACATCTCCGAACGCTACAACAATTTTGCCCGTGGCAAAGGACTGGACTTAATTCGCGACTTGGACAAATCTTCCGCGGGAGAATTGACCGGGGCTCTTTTTGAGACCGTCGCCGAAGCGCATCTTATTCAGCCCACTTTCATTTATGATTTTCCCACTGACATTTCTCCGCTTTCGAAATGCCGCAGGGATGATCCGTCGGTGGCGGAGCGTTTCGAGTTGTTTATCGATGGCATGGAGCTTGCCAATGGTTTCTCCGAGCTCAACGATCCCGTGGACCAGGAGCGCCGTTTTCGCGCACAAGTCGAAACCGGCGGCGCAGAAGTGCCCAAGGAGGTCGATTGGGATTACATCCGCGCGCTGGCCCATGGCATGCCACCCACAGCAGGCGAGGGCGTTGGCATTGATCGCCTGATCATGCTGCTCACGGATTCGCATTCAATCCGCGAGGTCATCCTGTTCCCGACGCTTCGCCCACAAAAGGATTCTGACACTGACGCGGCGGCGGCGAATGAAGAAACAAAATGAGCTTCGAATGGATGATTGCGCGGCGGTATCTGCGCTCCAAATACAAACCGCCGGTTCTGCGCCTGGTGACTTTTCTTTCGATTGCAGGTGTCGCGGCAGGAGTCGCCACGCTGGTCATTGCGTTGGCGATGAACACAGGCTCGAGCCTCGCAATTCGTAATCGTCTGCTCGGCGTCACAGCTCACGTCAACGTCAAACCCAACGGAACCCAGGGAATCAGAGATTATCGCCAACTCATAACGCGCCTGGCTCGGACGCCGGCCGTGGAATCTGTTACTCCCGCCGTATACAACCAAGTGCTCTTGTCGGCGGGCAATCAAACAGAAGGTGTAGTCCTGAAGGGAATTGATCCTCAACTCGAAAAACGATGGGACTCGGCGCTCGACCATCTGGTGACCGGCAATGACAACTTCAAGCCCGATTCCAGCGGCATTCCCGCGATTCTAGTCGGCAACATCCTTGCGGATAATTTGAAGATCAAAGCAGGAGATTACGTCACCGTTCTAAGTCCGCAGGGTAGTCTGACGCCTTTCGGCATGCAGCCACGCACGCGGCGATTTCGGATTACGGGAATTTACAATTCCGGGTTTTACGATTTCGACGCCAACTGGGCTTTTGTCACGCTGCATGATGCGCAGGAACTCGCCGGAATCGGTGATGTCGTGAGTCTCCTCGAGATTCGCGTAAGCAATCTCGACGATGCTGGGAAAATTGCCTCGGTTCTTGCACGTGAGGCAGGGCCCGGCTTTCACACGAGCACGTGGATGGAAGAGAATCAGGCACTCTTTCGTGCGATGAGCCTCGAAAAACTGGTCACCGCTATTTTCATTGGCCTGATCACTTTCGTCGCAGGGCTCAATGTCCTGGTCGTGCTGGCGATGACAGTCACGGATAAGACGCATGATATAGCGGTGCTGATGGCTTTGGGAGCACGACGCATTCAGGTGCGCAACATATTTGTCCTGCAAGGGCTGCTTGTCGGCATCGCCGGCACGGCAATTGGGCTCGCCGTCGGCTATTCGCTGTCCTGGATTGCGAATCGCTGGAGATTGGTTCCGCTTAACCCCGAAATCTATTCGATTCCGTACGTCCCATTTCATTCGAGCGGCTGGGATGCGATTTGGATTACCGCCGCCGCGCTGGCGATTTGCATCGCCGCAACAATTTACCCCGCTCGCGCTGCCGCAGGCACGCTCCCCGTTGAAATCTTGCGCGCGGAGTGAATCGCGGGGGCGCTTTCCCAGAACTGAAGTCCCATGACTCGGCACAGTTAATGTCGGCGCATTGCATGCGTGCGTAAACACGAGCGCCGAAACACAACGTGCTACAATGGAGTTGTGGATCACTGCATTTCGGAGGGATCTTTTCGATGGGCAGGAACTTTTGCGCTCATAATGTGCAAGAACTTGGACTTGCGAAAAGAAGCCGAAAGCGACCTTTTGATAAGCCGCAGAATCCAAAGAGATAAGTAACTGGGAGGTTCGGCACGGGAAGTGACAAGGGATTGGTAGAGTTTGTGAGCAATATCGTGACGAGTGCACGGCGAAATTGATGACAATGACGAGCCCAGGCGCAGCATCGACCATGGCATCGACCGAATCAGCTATCGCAAGCCGGCGAGCATCTGCATCCGTGCAGAACGAACCTACGGAACTGCTGCGCGTCGATGGCTTGCGGAAAGTGTTTCATTCCGGCGCTGCTGAGATTGTCGCTCTTTCGGGTGTAAGCTTCGCGGTTACGTCTGGCGAGATGGTTGCGCTCGTCGGCCCTTCGGGGTCGGGCAAGAGCACGTTACTGCATCTCCTGGCCGCGCTGGACACGCCAACAAGCGGTACAGTATACTTCGGCGGAAATTCGCTGGCAGCGTTTGCGGAACGCGACTTGGAAGACTTCCGCAGCCGCGCGGTGGGTTTTATCTGGCAGAGGCATCAGCTTCTGGCTGACTTCACTGCCGTAGAAAATGTGGCAATGCCGCTGTTGATTCGGGGAAACGCAGCGAGCGCAGCGCTCGACGTGGCCCGCGAATGGCTGAATGAAGTTGGCCTCTCGGATCGCACACAACATCGTGCGGGCGAGCTCTCGGGCGGGGAGCAGCAGCGGGTCGCGATTGCCAGGGCCCTGGTAACCCGGCCTAAGTTGTTGCTGGCCGATGAGCCCACGGGCGATCTGGACGAGAAAAATACGGAGTCAATCTTCGAACTCATGCAGCGCTTACACGGGTCCCATCATCTGACTTCGATTCTTGCAACCCATAATCTTTCCCTGGCGCAGCGCGCGGATCGCGTGATGTGTTTGGAGCACGGTTTCTTGGTGTCGGATAATGGAGCTGTTGCGCCTCGCGCCGACGGGCGTGGCGCGTCGGGAAATTCTTCTATCCTCGAAGGGCTCGGGTGACCTGTGTTTGAACGCTATACAGAGAAGGCTCGCCGCGTGATTTTTTTCGCGCGATATGAAGCTAGCCAGTACGGCAGCCCCTATATTGAGACCGAACATTTGCTTCTGGGTCTTCTGCGGGAAGACAAGGCTCTCGCCAATCGCTTCCTGCGCGCGCATGGCACGATCGAATCCATCCGCAAGGAAATCGAGTCACGCATCACCGTGCGCGAGCGGATTTCCACCTCCGTCGAGGTGCCGCTCAGCCAGGAATGCCGCCGCATTCTGAATTACGCGGCCGAAGAGGCCGAGCGTCTGAATCACAAGCACGTGGGAACTGAGCATCTGCTATTAGGGATTTTGCGTGAAGAAAAGTCGTTCGGCGCGGAGATTTTGCAAGAGCGGGGATTGCGTCTTTCAGGCGTGCGCGAGGAACTTGCGCGCAGCGCGGGTGAAAAAGTGCCTGTAAATCGACCCAAGGAAACTTCGTTGCTCGCAGAATTCAGCCGGGACCTGACTCAGGCCGCCATGGACGGTACGCTCGATCCGCTTGTTGGACGCGATCGCGAGCTTGAGAGGGCCATCCAAATCCTTTGCCGCCGCACGAAGAACAATCCTGTGCTCATCGGCGAACCGGGGGTTGGTAAGACGGCCATTGTTGAAGGGTTGGCGCAACGCATTGCCGACGGTGACGTGCCGCCGTTCCTCGCCGACAAACGCATCCTTTCCCTGGACCTTTCCTTGATTGTCGCGGGCACGAAATACCGCGGCCAATTCGAAGAACGGCTAAAGACCATCATGAAGGAGTTGATGGAGAGCCAAAACGCCATCGTTTTCATCGATGAACTCCACACACTGGTCGGCGCAGGTTCGGCCGAGGGTTCTCTCGATGCCGCCAACATTCTAAAGCCCGCGCTCAGCCGCGGTGAGATCCAGTGCATTGGCGCGACGACGCCGGGCGAATACCGCAAGTCCGTTGAAAAAGATCGCTCGCTCGAGCGCCGCTTCCAGTCCGTGAAAGTTTCCGCTCCTAACGAGGAAGAGGCGATCCGCGTTTTGCAAGGCGTCCAGGACCGTTACGAAAAATTCCACGCCGTTTCCTATACCGATGAAGCTATCCAATATGCCGTCTATCTCTCAAATCGTTACATTCCCGACCGCTTCCTCCCGGATAAGGCGATCGATTTGATCGACGAGTCGGGTGCGCGGGTGAAATTGCGCCAGGCCATGCTCCCTGAGGAAGTTTCCGAAGCGCAAAAACGCGTGAAGTTCATCACACACCGCATGGAAACTGCCATTGCCAACCATGAATTCGAAAAGGCGCGTTTCTATTCTGAAGAGGAACGCAAGGAGAAAGAGAATCTGCGCGCCCTTCGCGAGAAATTGAAGATCGACGATTCGTCCACAGGCACGGTTACGCGCGACGATATCGAGGAAGTTGTGGCGCGTTGGACTGGCGTGGCCGTCAACGCCATCAAGGAAGATGAGCAGCAGAAGTTACTGCGCATCGAGGACGAACTGCACAAGCGGGTCATCAGCCAGGATAAGGCCATCACGGCTCTCGCGCGCGCCATCCGCCGTAGCCGCGCCGGACTCAAAGCTCCCGGCCGCCCAGTCGGCTGCTTCCTTTTTCTGGGGCCCACGGGCGTGGGAAAGACAGAAGTCGCGCGCCGCTTAGCGGAATTTCTTTTTGGCACCGAAAAATCGCTGGTGCGCTTCGATATGTCCGAATACATGGAAAAGCATTCGGTGTCGAAGCTCATCGGCGCGCCTCCAGGTTATGTCGGCTACGAAGAGGGCGGGCAACTGACGGAGCGCGTTCGCCGCACTCCGTATTCCATTATCCTGCTCGATGAAATCGAGAAGGCGCATCCGGATGTTTACAACATCTTGTTGCAGGTATTCGAGGACGGGCAGCTAACCGACGGCCTCGGCAACACAGTTGATTTCCGCAACACGATCATCATCATGACCTCCAATATCGGCGCGCGCGCTCTGCAGAAGCAGGCCACTTTGGGTTTCCAGTCCGGTTTGGGAGACACGCACGCAAAGAGCTTGGATGATATCGTGATGGCCGAGGTCAAGCGGGTGTTCAATCCGGAATTTTTGAACCGGCTGGACGAGGTGATTTTGTTCAACGCGCTCACGGACGATGATCTATCGCGCATTATTGACCTGCTGGTGGGTCAGATTAACGACACGCTGGTCCATCGCCAGGTGCAAATTCAAATGACGCCCGAAGCGCGCCAGTGGATTCTGGAAAAGACCTGCACCGATCGCAACTATGGCGCACGTCCGCTCCGCCGCGCTCTTCAGAAGTACGTCGAGGATCCGCTCTCGGAGGCGTTAATCCAAGGCGGGCTTCAACGCCCAGCCATCATTGAGATTTATCTCACCACTGATGGCCTGGGCTTCCGTCCGGTGGTAGAAGCAACCCCAGTGGCCCACTAAGGAATCCTACGCGCGTGCCAGCCGTGGGGACGGTCTGGCAGGGGGAGTACAAGACATTGGAAGGCGGAGCGCGGCTTTGATTTACATCGGAGCCGCACAGAGGAAATATTGTCTGCACGCCAGCGCGCTCGCCGTGGTGGTGTGCGGATGTTTGCTCGCGTTTTTGTCCCGCCCTGTTCGTGCACAGCAAGTTCCCGCAACGCAGCAGCCCGCTGGTTCAACCAATTCTCAGCAAGCGGTGATCGAACGAATTGAATTTGTGGGCAATCGGCGCATTCAGCGCGAGACGCTTATGGCGCGCATTTTCTCGCGCCCCGGCGATCCTTACAATCCGGAAGCCGTCCGTCGCGATTTTCGCGCACTTTGGAACACCCAGTTCTTTGAGGACATCCGTCTGGAAGTGGAAAACAGCCCGGACAATCCTAATGGGAAAATCCTCGTCTTCTATGTTCAAGAGCGCCCCACGATTCGTAATATCAATTACAAAGGGAATAAGTCCGTTTCCGAATCCGACATCCTTGACGCATTTAAGGACCGCAAAGTAGATCTGTCCGTTGAAAGCCGTTTCGATCCTACCAAGGTGAAACGCGCCGAAGTGGTGATCCAGCAATTGCTCGCTGAACACGGCCACATGTATGCCACCGTGAAACCGACTTACGAGCGCATTCCAGCCACAAACTCGGTTACCCTCACTTTTAATATTGACGAAGGGCCTAAGGTCAAGGTGGGCCGGATCATCATCCAAGGCAACCACGTTTTTTCCGCCGAAAAAATCATCCGCTCGATGCGCCACTCGCGGCCGATTGCAATTCCACTGGGATTTGCCGACATCAATATATGGAGCAAGACCTACGATCGCGACAAACTGGACGAGGACATGGCGGTGGGAATCAACGGTCTCTACCGCGACCACGGCTACTTCCGCGTTGTTGTGAATGAACCAATCCTCAAGAACGTGAAGGTGCAGCACAACGGCCTGCCGGTTGGCCCTATTCCGTATATCGGCCGTACACGCGGCATTCGCACCGACATCACCATTCCCATTGAGGAAGGTCCGCAATACCGCATGGGAAGGCTGGTCATCCGCAGCGCCAACCCTGACGAGAACCTCTATTTCAAGCCCGAGTTTCTTGAAACCATATTCCCGCTCAAAAAAGGGCAGATCTTCGACGTATCGAAAATTCGCAAGGCGATCGACAACTACACAAAACTCTACGGCGAGTTCGGCTACATTGATTTTACCGCCTCTCCCGAATTCGATGAAGACGCCGCCACGAAGACCATCAATCTCACTTTGGATTTTGACCAGGAGAAACAATTTTTCGTCCGGCGGATCGAATTCCAGGGAAACACAACGACGCGCGATAAGGTGATTCGACGCGAGTTGCTGCTCGACGAAGGCGCTCTGTTCAACGATCGTTACTGGGAACTCAGCATCCTGCGCCTGAACCAACTCGGCTACTTCGACACGATTAAGAAAGAAAACGCCGACTTGAAACGCGACGTTAAGGCGGGGACGGTCGACATCACCCTTAAGGTCAAAGAAAAAGGGAAACAGTCCATCAGCTTCTCGGGAGGCGTCAGCGGTCTCGCCGGAAGTTTCCTTAGCCTTGCCTATCAGACCAATAATTTCCTCGGCCTGGGCGAGACGCTGACCTTTTCCACTCAATTCGGCAGCATCCAACGCAATATCCTGTTCGGCTTTACGGAGCCATATCTTTTTGATCGCCCCATTTCGACCGGGTTTACGATTTTTTCTAACAAGTTTAATTTCAACCAGCAGAAAGAACTGTCGATTCTGGTGGGCCAAAACATCGCCATCAATCCGGCGCTTGCCCAAAATTACAGTCAGAACAGCAAAGGCTTTACTCTTTTCGCCAGCTACCCGCTGCACCGTTTTGCGTTCGCGCGCCTCGGGATCACGTATGGTTGGACCAAGAGCGATATCACAACGTTCAGCCAGGCCTCCCAATTGCTGTTCCAATCCCTGCAGTTCAGCAGCCTTGAGGGCTCTTCTGCGCTCAATGGAATCGTCTCCAGCAAAATCAGTCCGTCGATCAGTTACAACACGGTGAACGATCAGTTGAATCCGACGGGCGGCAAGAGCTTTTCTTATTCGCTCGGATTTGAGGGCGGCCCCTTGGGTGGCAACGTGGACGCCATCCAGAATATTTTCCAGATGACATACTTCCATCCCACTTTTCACAAACGCAATGTTATCGGCATGCGGCTCCAATCGGCCTGGGCGACCGGTTACAACGGCAGAGTGATTCCGCCCTACGAGCGCTTCTACATTGGCGGTGAAGACACGGTTCGCGGTTTCGACTTTTTCAATATCTCTCCGTGGACGTTTATCCCCGCCGCTGTAAACACCAACATCAGCTTCGTGAATCCGACAGTCTTGAATTCGACGGGCGGCCCCACCGTACAAACCATCAGCGTCCCGGTGCTCCAATATTTCGCAACCCGGCCCGGTGGGGATCTCCAAGCTGTCGGGAACTTCGAGTATCGGATTCCGATTGCCGGCCCTGTAAGCATGGACCTTTTCGCGGACGTCGGTCTCGACGGAATCTTGCGGCCCAGCCAGTTGCGACTGGATCCAGCCGCCATCCAGCAATTGGACTCCGAGTTCCCGAATCCGCTCTTCCCGAATACGACGTTATCTCAGACGCTCTCCGTTGTTCCCGGAACGAATTTCAAGCCGCGCACTTCCACGGGAATCGAATTTGTCGTGTTCCTGCCGATCGTGCGGGCGCCTTTCCGTTTCTATTACGCCTATAATCCGACTCGGCTCAATCAAACGATTGAGGGCCCTCGGGGTGCGTACTTTATCAGCCCTGAGCAAATGGCGGCTTTGCCGCCGGGTGTACTGCAGACGCAGATTATTCCCACATTGAATACTATTCTGGATCAGCAGATTCAAAGATTTCCAACCGGGCTTGTGGAGCCGCGCAGCACGTTCCGCTTTACGATTGCGCGGACATTCTAGAGTGGGAGTTGACTCGTATCAGATGAACGCGTCGAGACAAGTCGAGCGGGTCCCGCAAAACGTGGCCGGAGATTTTGGAGGACGTGGATGAGATCGGGCAAGTTAGCAATTATTCTAGCTTTGACTGCACTGATAGCAGGTTGTGGCGGAGGCGCTTCCACGCCTGTGACCGTCACAGTGTCGCCGGTCAACCAGACGGTGGTACTCGCGGGCACGCAACAGTATGGTGCCTCCGTCGTCGGCGAAGCCGATACCACGGTTACCTGGGACGTCTGCAATCAAGCGCCTGCAAGCAATGCCACGGGCAGCTCCACGGTCACCAACATCACGTTGCCCACCGGCTGCGTTACGGGCGGAAACGCCACTCTCGGAACCATAAGCACTACCGGTCTTTACACCGCGCCGGCAACTCTGCCGAGCCCTCCGGTGGTCAGCATCGTCGCGATCAGCCAAGCAAAGACGTCAGTCTTTGCCATTACCAATGTCAGCCTCGACACCGGCATCCGCGTTTCGGTTGCTCCGGGGAACGCCTCCATTGGTACCACTGAGCAGTTCCAATTTACGGCAACCGTGTCTGGAAATTCGAACACGGCCGTCAATTGGTCTGTAAATCAAATTGCGAACGGAAATTCGACCGTCGGCACCATCACTCCAACCGCGTGCAGCGTGAACATGCCCATCACTCCTGTTCCGCCGAATCCCACCACCCCAGGCATGAGCGTTGCTTGTTACACCGCTCCCGCGGCAGCGCAAAGCGGCATCACGATTATCGCTACTTCCGCCGCGGATTCCCGGCAGTTCGCTTCCGCGTCGGTCAGCGTTATTGCCGGCACCGATCCCAGCTTGAGCGCGATTCCGTTGGAGCCGAGCAGCGCTGTCGAAGGCTTGTTCCAGCAAGATGTCTATTTGTTTGGCAGCCATTTCTTTTCCACCAGCCAGATTCTGGTCAATGGCGCGCCTGTAGCGACTACATTCATCGGCGCAAATACTCTCCGTGCGACCATCCCCTCTACTTTCTTTGCCGGCCCAACTCCGAGTTCATTGGCGATCACTGTCGAGCGACAAAATGGCGACACCAGCCAGCCGGCCGCTTTAGCTGTCCAACCCACCCGGCCGGCGGTTGTCGCTTCCATCCCGGAAAGTTTTCCTCCATCCACAACTTCGGGTACTCTCAGTTTGAACGGAGGATATTTCTCATCGTCAACACGAGTCATGTCCGGAAATCAAATTCTTCCCGCCACTTTGGTGGACAGTCGCCGCTTGCAGGTCACGCTGTCGGCGCCTGGTTTTTCTTTTTCCACGCCGGGGCTGTTTCCCATACTTGTACAAAATAGCGACGTGCCAAGCGGGCTGCCGGCTGTTACTTCGGTCAACGTTGCCGTGTCTCCGTCGGCGACGGACATTCCTCCCGCGCCGAATCCGCCGATCGCGGTCGGCACGCAGCCAACCGCTGTCGCGATCGATTCCGCGCTCGGCACCGCGGTGGTTGTGGATCATGGAGCCAGCGGAAGCACGGGTGCGGTAACTCTCGTAAATCTCGACACCAATTCCGCGGGCGCGACGCTCACGGTGGGAAATGCTCCCACGGGCGTAGGCGTGGACGATATTTTGCATCTGGCTGCGGTCGTCAACAGTTCGGACAACACACTTTCCATCGTGAATCTTCAGACTCAGACGGTCACGGCGTTTTCTCTGCCGAGCAATCCTACTGGTACCACGCCGGCACCCTCGCCTTATTCGATAGGCGTAAATCCACTCACGCACCGCGCGCTGGTTGCATACTCAAACACGAACGTCGCTGCTGTGGTCGATCTGTCAACGAATCCCCCGAATCTCGTGTGTGTGCTCGGAGGCTCCGACGCGAGCATGGCCAATAATTGTGCCACTACTCCAAATACCAACACGCGCCCTGTCAGCACCGGTCCCACTCCCGCGATTGCCGTCGAGCCGCAATTGAACTGGGCTGTCGTGACTCCCGGCGGTTCTGGCTCGGTCACCATCGTGGACCTGGGAACTCCGGCGACAGCAACGCAAGTTGCGCGCGTTCCCAACGTGATCGCGTCCGCCACCCTATCAACCAGCGTTCAGGGAGTCGCGATCAACACGGAAACTGAAGAGGCTCTCCTCACCGATCCGAATCAAACAGCCTTGACTCTATTCAGTGTGCTCGATCAAACCGTAAATAGGGTTTCGTTAACTCAGGGCGAAGTCGCTGACGCTGTTAATCCCCTCACCGATGTCGGCGTCGTGCTGAACAGCATAGGGGGAACGGCTACCGTACTTGATTTGCGGACGCTGAAGCCAATTGGAAATAGTGTCGCCGTTGGAACGCTGCCCCAGGCGGTGGCGATTGACGCAGGAAAAAACGTTGCCGTGATCGCGAATTCTGGCAGCAACAACATCTCCATTCTGCCGCTTGGCCCAATTCGTTCGCCGCAAATTACGGAACTCAGTCCAGGAACCACGTTTACGGCGTCTGGTTCGGGCTCCCTCGCCGTCACCGTGAACGGATTTGGATTTGTATCCGGTTCGCAGTTGCGGATGGACGGCACAAGCGTTCCCACAGTTGTCAGCTCGAATGGCCGGCAAGCTACGGCCACGATTCCCGGAAGTCTGCTGGCCGCGCCACGCCGTTTTTCCCTGGATATAATGACTCCTAGCGGTTCGGTCTCGAACGAAAAGAGTTTCGCGGTGATTGGCGCCATTCCGATTGGACTAAATCCAATTGCCGTCGCGATCGACCCCAATCTTGGCGAGGCGCTTGTAACCAGCCAGGGCGCGCTCAATTCGGCCGGAACCTGTACGGGAACTGGAACTGTTTCGGTTGTGAATCTTTCCTCGATATCCGTGACGAACACATTTTCGGTGGGTACATGCCCGGAAGGCGTGGCTGTGCTTCCACGACTAGGCCTCGGTGTGGTGGCGAACAATGGCAGTGGCGATGCCACGGTCGTGGACTACGTCAACAACGCCGTGACCGCGACCGTACCAGTAGGCACTTCTCCAGCGGGTGTGGCTATACAGCCTGACACCGGCACGGCTGCTGTCGCCAACAGCGGCTCGAATACGGTTTCGGAGTTCACAATCGGCAGCGGTGCGATTTCCGCAACGGCTACCAACATTCCGGTGGATCAGCGCCCATTCGGCGTGAGCATCGACCCCATCGATAATCTCTTGGCCGTCACCGCCACCACGCAGAACACGGTTGATATCGTGAATCTCGGGACCCATTTCATCGTGGGCCGCCTCAATAATTTTGAGGTACCGAGTGATGCGGCATTCGATCCCGTCTCGGACACATTCCTCGTCGCCAACAGTCTTCTAAACGATCTGGCGGTTGTCGATCCGAAGGCATTTACGGCTACGCCCATCCGCATGGGCATCAATCCAACGGCGATTGCGTACAATTTCCAGAGCGGCACAGGCGTGAGTGTAAATAACGCCACCAACACCCTATCGGTTTTCAATTTTCTGGCCACGAACCCCAATTCGGTGTTGTCAATCCAAGCTGGTAAAGTCGATTTCGTGCTGCCCATGGGTGGCTCGGCCGAATTTTCCGTCGCCATCAATCCTTTGACGAACGTCGCAGCAGTTGTCGATCAGGCGAATGGGCGATTGCTGCTGATTCCTTTGCCGCGCTGACCACTGAGGGAAGACGCGCTCGGCTGGGTCAGAGGCAGGTGAAAAATCAGATAGGTCTCGGCCAACTGCGGTCTTGTTTGGCGCATCGGTATCAGTAGGCATGTTTGGGTGCGGGCTGTTTCGGAGTAGATTCGGACGAACGAAACCGATTTAGTTCCAATTCCGATTGACCGGTTCAAGGTTGGCTCGCTATAATCGCGGGTTTGTAGTTTCCCAAATGACTCGTATCGAGGAGCTAGAATGAAGATTCGAAATGCTGGTATGGCGGCGCTTGCCATGCTTTTGATCGTCCCGGCCGCTTGGGCGCAGGCCGAACCCAGTGCACCGGCTGCCGCAACTGGAAAAATCGCCGTCATTAGTCTCCAGACAGCGATCGCGGGCACTCAGGAAGGCAAGCAAGCCTCCAAGGAACTTCAAGCTCAGTTTGCTTCGCGGCAGACTGAGTTGGAAAACCTTCGCAAACAGATTGCCGATCTGCAGCAACGTCTTCAGGCCGGTGCAACCACACTGAGCGACGAAGAGAAAGCGCGCTTGGCTTCTCAGGGAAACATACTCACGCGAAAGTTCCAGCGTGAACAGCAGGATTTACAGGATGACGGGAACGATGCGCAGCAACTGGCCATCAATCGCATTGGCCAGAAAATGATGACCGTACTCGACAAGTTTGCCAAGCAAAACGGATACGGCCTGATTCTCGACAATGGCACCTCCGCGCAGAGTGCTCCGGTTGTTCTGTATTCGGCAAATCAGGTCGACGTGACTCAGCAGATCATTAAGCTATACGACACCGCATATCCCGTTAAGTCGGCCGCGCCGGCTGCATCGCGCCCGGGCACCCCTAAGCCTAAGCCCTCACAAAAGTAACCAGCAGCGGGAACGGGATCGCGCCTGCCAAGCGGGTGGGTTCCTCGAAGGCGGGGATGATTAGTTTTGATCCCCGCGCAGTCGATGGAGCCTATTCGGAGCTTCTCCGTGCATCAGTGTTGGCTTGCGTTTCGCAGTACCTAAGTTTATACTGGCGTCGTTCGAAGTTGGGCGAAAGTTCAAGTGGGCGCGAGCCCACTTTTTTGTTGGCCGCGAAATTCACGTGGCGCTGCGATTTTCAGGGCGCCCGGCGCCGCCAGCCAGGGTTTCCGGGTGTCGATGAACCTGGACAAGATCCGCGAAGCAGCAGAGCGTGTAGCACGCTCGGTGGGCGTTGAAGTTGTCGACGTCGAATGGCAGGTGGGCAAGCAGCGCCTGTTGCGGCTTTACATCGACCGGCCCCCGTCGCCCGGCCAAGGTATAGGTTCGGGCATCAGTCACAGCGATTGCGAAGTCGTCAGCGAGCAGCTGAACGTAATCCTCGATGTCGAGGATTTGGTGCCTGGGCCCGCCTACGTCTTGGAAGTGAGCTCGCCCGGTCTAGACCGGAAATTGCTCAAACCCTCAGATTACGAGAGGTTCGCCGGGCGCCTGGCAAAGGTTTGGCTGAACGAGCCAGTCGAGAACGCGAAGTTTCTCGAAGGCCGCCTGGCGGGATTTGCGGATGGGTTGGTTCAAATGTCGGTGCGGGATCGGACAATTTCCTTCCCGCTGGCGAATGTTCGCAAAGCGAATTTAGTCGTCGAATTCTAGGGAGATGTAGCGAATGGCGAGTTTGCTCTACCAGACGATCGAACAGATCAGCCGGGACAAGCATATCGAGCCGGAGATCATCGTCGCAGCCATTGAGGAAGCGATGGTTGTCGCGGCGCGTAAGTTCTATAAGACCGACGAGGATCTGCGCTCGAAATTCAACCCGGAAACAGGTCAGGTTGACCTCTTCGCCGTTCGCACGGTTGTCGAGGAAGTTGCCGATCCGCTCCGCGAAATCGCTCTTTCCGAAGCGCGCAAGCAGCAGCCCGCCATCGAAATCGGCGGCGAAATTCCACAGGCTCGTGCCACCGACGTTCTGGGACGTATTCAGGCGCAGACTGCGAAGCAGGTGATTCTGCAGAAGGTTCGCGAGGCCGAGCGCGACACAATCTATAACGAATTTCACACGCGCGTCGGCGAGCTTGTAAATTGCATCGTCAAGCGCCTCGACGGTCCGGACGTCATCGTGGATCTCGGCCGCACCGAGGCGCGCTTGCCCAAGCGCGAACAGTCTCGCCTGGAAACGTATAACGTTGGGGATCGCCTTCGCGTTGCGATTCGTGCTGTCGAGCGCGCCGCCAAAGGGCCGCAGGTGGTGGTCTCGCGAGCGGATCCCGTGCTTGTCCAGCGATTGTTCGAAATGGAAGTTCCCGAAATTTATGACGGTACCGTGCAAATTCGCGCCGTCGCTCGCGAAGCCGGCGAGCGCACCAAGATCGCGGTCGAGAGCCGCGACAAGGACGTGGACCCGGTCGGCGCATGCGTCGGCATGAAGGGTATGCGTGTGCAATCGATCATCCGCGAATTGCGCGGCGAGAAAATCGATATCATCCCTTACAACGAAGATATTCTTCTCTTCGCGCAAAAGGCCCTCAGTCCCGCCAAGGTGACGCGCGTGCAAGCCGTCGACATGGAAGAGAAGCGCCTTGAAGTGATCGTCGAGGACACTCAACTTTCTCTGGCCATCGGCAAGAAGGGCCAGAATGTCCGCCTTGCCAGCAAATTGATCGGCTGGAATATTGATATTAAGAGCGAGGAAGAGAAGCGCCGCGAAGTGGAAGCGCAAATGTCAGAAATGACAGTCGCCTCCACATCCCTCAACGAGCTACAGGGCGTTGGTCCTAAGACCATCGAAAAGCTTGAGGCCCACGGCGTTACATCCATTGAGAAACTGGCCGACATGACTCCCGAGCAATTGCTCGAAATTCCGGGCATCGGCGAAAAAATGGTCGAGAAGATTCGCGTTTGCGTCGAACAGTATTTCCAGGCGCTCGAATTGCAACAAACTCCAGTGCCGGAAGAAACCGCTGCCGAAATTGTGGCAGTCGAAGAAGTTGCAACACCGGTGGAGGCAGTAGAAGAATCCGCCGCCGGCGCGACAGAGACGGAAGCAACCACAGAGACCGAGGCCGAAGCCTCACCGGAAACAACCGAAGGCCTTCCGGAAGAGGTTGAGACCGCTCCAGAATCTGTGGAAACTGAATCCGCTGCTGAGATTTCTTCTGGAACGTCTGAACACGAGCAGCAACATCCAGCTGACGAGCACGACGGCAAGACTGATACCGATTCAAAGTCCCTTAAGGCGGAGGACAACGCTTAACTGATGCCAGAATCTGGGCAAATCCGCATTAACGAGCTCGCGCGGGAACTGGAGATCAAGGCAAAGGTCTTGATCGAGTACCTGCCGGAGCTCGGTATCGCCGAGAAGAAAACGCACTCGAGCTCCCTTGAGCATGAGCAAGCGGACCGCGTGCGGAAGCATTTCCGTGATCTCGCAGCCGCCGAAGCCGCGGCAGAATCTGAAAAGCAGGCCAAAGCCGCGGCCGCCAAGGCCAGACCAGCCGCGCGACCTGCCGCTTCGGTCCCAACGACAGGCGCCCAAGCGCCCGCGTCGGCCGCGCCCACCACCGCGAAACCTGTCGCAGTTCCTCCAGCGACTCCGGGCGTAAAGGCTCCGATTCGTCCCGCGGCACCTTCGCCAGCCGGGCCGCGTCCTGCTGGCGCTCCGGCAATCGCCGCCCCGGCTGCCGGTCATCCTGCGGCAGTTGCTCCGCGGACTGTAGCGCCGTCATCTGGAGCGCCCACACCCATTCCAGCTCAGAGGCCCGGCGCTCCTCCATCGCAGCGCTCTCCTATCGTCACAAGACCCGCTGCAGCTGGCAGCCCTGCGACAACCGTTTCTCGCCCCGGCTCCGCGCCCGGACAAGGGCAGCGACCATCCGGTGGCTATTCAAGACCGGGCGCTCCGCCGCGCCCTGGCGGCGCTCCGTCAGGATATCGGCCTGCCGCTGGCGCACAAGGTGCACCGCGTCCAGGCGGCGCGCCCATGCGACCTCCGCAGCGTCCCGGTGGCCGTCCCGGCCAGCCAATGGGCGGCAGACCCGCCAGCGCCGCGGGTCAGGCCCCGAAAGCGGAGCCCGGCAAGCCTCTTTACGTGCGCAAGCCGCCTGCTCGCGCCAAACCGACAATTGAAAAGCGTTTCGCCGAAGGTGAACGCAAGCTGCATCCTGTCCGCGCTCGCGCCGGCGCTGCCGCGGGACGCGGAGTTGGCCATGCTGAACCGGCCGCGCCTCCCATTGTTCGCGAGCCGCGCCCAGTCACCATCACCGAAGGCATCACCGTGCGTGAGCTTGCCGAAAAGCTCGACATTCGCGCGAAGGAGTTGCTGAAGAACCTTCTCGATCGTGGAGTTTTCGCCAGCATCAATCAGGCTCTCGATATTCAGACTGCTACAAGCCTCGCCGAAGCCTTCAGCGGGATCGTTCAAGTGGTCTCGTTCGAAGAGCAGATGGCGCATGAGGACGTCAGCAAGGACGATAAATCCGAAAGGCTCACGCCTCGCGCTCCTGTTGTCACCGTCATGGGCCACGTTGATCACGGCAAGACCAGCTTACTCGACGCGATCCGCTCCACCGATGTTGCTGGCGGCGAATCCGGCGGTATCACGCAGCACATCGGTGCCAGCGACGTGCACCTCGATGGCAAGCGGATCGTCTTCATTGATACGCCGGGTCACGAAGCCTTCACGCGTATGCGCGCTCGCGGCGCAAAAGTCACGGACATTGTTGTTCTCGTCGTCGGCGCCGATGATGGCGTCATGCCGCAAACCGAAGAAGCCATTGATCACGCGCGTGCCGCGAAAGTGCCCATCATTGTCGCGCTCAACAAAATCGACAAGCCGGACGCTCAACCGGAGCGCGTGAAGCGCCAGCTCGCCGACCATGGCTTGATGCCCGAGGATTGGGGCGGGGACACGGTCATGGTTGAAGTCTCGGCCAAGACCAAAAAGAATATCGAGCGTTTGCTCGAGATGATCCTGCTCGTCGGCGATCTTCGCGAACTGAAATCCAATCCCGCGGCCTCCGCCAGCGGCACGGTCCTCGAATCGCGCATCGACAAGGGCAGAGGGCCGGTCGCCACGGTTCTTGTCCAGAACGGCACCCTTAGCGTGGGCGACGTTTTTATCTGCGGCGCCGTTTACGGCAAGGTTCGCGCGTTGTATGACGATCGCGGTCAGCCTGTGAAAAGTGCCGGTCCTTCGACTCCTGTCGAGGTCCTCGGCCTGCAAGGCATCCCGGACGCGGGCGATCAGTTCTACGTCGCGGACGAAGCCAAGGCGCGCCACATCGTCGAGTATCGCCAGTCCAAATTGCGCGAAGCCACGCTGGCAAAATCGGCAAGCTCGCGCCT
>Ga0307373_10005554_pt1 | contig 20557 bp, 16 predicted proteins | sample OX2MG_FD_202534 | JGI IMG/M metagenome (GOLD analysis project Ga0307373, IMG submission 202534) | Soil microbial communities from Risofladan, Vaasa, Finland - OX-2 | ecosystem: Environmental > Terrestrial > Soil > Coastal area > Acid sulfate soil | place: Finland: Risofladan, Vaasa | collected...
CAGGTTGTAGATGAAGGCATTGCCCGAGATCACACGCCCGGGAATGGGGTTGAGGTCGTAGTTGCCCACCACCAGATCGCCCATGGTGCTGTGCGCGATGGTGTCCATGACGAAGCAGTGGGCACGGATCCTGGGGCAGGCCCGCACGTGCCCGACCGTATGGGTGCCATCAGCGGGCACGTCGATGGATGTCCATGACCCGCCCAGCCCGCTCACCGGCCCGAGGTAGATCATGCCCTGGTTGCCGACACCGGCCGGCGCCGACGACGACTCGTAACTCCCGACAGCGCGAACCTGGCCTCGCGGGATGGCCGTCGGGTTGAAGGAGTGGGTGTCAGGACCATAGAACGTTGCCGACGTCACGCCACGAAAGGATGGTGTCAGCACCGATACTGCCGCTCCGGCCGCGGCACCCGTGAGCAGGCCCCGGTAAAGGAACGGAAAGGTCTGCGCGCCATTTCCTGTCGCGGCCGAGCCTGTCAGCACGACCTTCCGGTCCGACGTGCCCCGCACACCGGTGGTTATGTCTCCCGTTCTCAGAATCGAGGAGATGGAGCCAGAACCAATGATGTTCGCGCACAGGAGCGGGCGGAAGAAGATGGTGGGCTGGCCGTTGCTGAGGATATTGCTGCTGTTGCCCTGGTGAATGTTGAGGTACCAGCCGTGGGCTGGTATCGGCGCGGTCACGTTGGTGAACACCCGGACTGCGTGCGCGATCCTGCCGCGGGTGTTGGCGATCAGGTCCTTCAGCATGTACAGGACCGGGCCTTGGCTCATGCAGCTGCCAAGGTGGATGTGGGCTGCGTGGGGCCCAGGGGTGAGCCCGCTGGCGTGGACGGTGACGGTCAGCGTGAGGCGCTGGGCGTTATACGAGATGGTCGCCCGTCCCCGCGGTGTGCCGAAGCTGGACCAGCCCGAGCCGACCTCGACCGAGATGAGCCGGTGTGGCCGGCGGCCGGGATGTCTCAGCCGCTTGGTCCTGGCGATCGGCTCCCTGGCGATGCCGTGGCCTCCCACTCCCATGAGCACCAGCAGGCGGCTCCCGCGCGGAACACGGCCCGTGAAACCGCTGTGGAGGGTGGCGTTGGCCTGGCCGACGCTGTTCGCGGTGAGCGTGCTGAACCGGACAGCGCGGAGCCAGCCGGGAATCACCAGAATCACATTGTGCGACGAGCCCGGCGTGAGCCCGAACATGTCTGCATGGACCGTGAGGCGGCCATGGCGCCCCCAGCCGAAGGTGACCGTCCCGACCGGCATCGCGTGCAGCGACAGGGCATGAACGGCTGGAGCGCCACGAGGGGCCGCGAAGCCCAGGCCGCGGGCTGTGCTCGTGCTGGCGCCGGCCGACGCGGCCAGGGCACCGACGGCCAGGGTCACGACGGCCAGGGTCATGACGGCCACCGCGGCTAGCGCGCCCGATACGGCCGCACGCACGCCGGGGTTGATCCGGGTCCGCCGCGACATCCTGCCCCGGAAGCGGCGCCTGGGTCCATCGGCCCCGGCCGCACGATTGCTGCTGGCGGTAGAGCTCACTTGCCGGTCCCTTCCATTTCGCCGCCTCAATTGACCTGGTTTATCCAGTGATTATCAATGAGGCGGAACTCTGCGAACACCTCAGCTGGCATGCTGAATCGTGAGCATAACGCGAGGCCAGTCACCTACCGCGACCACCCGGCCTGAAGACGGCGAATGTAATGGGTAATCTCGGTACTTTCAGGCGGTATTCCCCCGGCAGCGCAATCCCGCAATCGCCGCTTTGCTGGACACGGGGGAAAGAGCGCGCCACATGACCGATTCTGCCGCTTTGCGCTACCTCAGGCCGCGATGCGCCAGGCGTCCGCCAATGCCGCGTAGCTGCCCTTGCGGCGCTCCCGGTCCAGGCTCGGGGTGACAACGACGATCTCGTCGGCCTGAGCGAGCTGCTTCATCTCCAGGAGCCGCTCGGCCACGTCCTTGGGCGCGCCAGTCACCATCGCACCGTCGTCGTGACGGCTGGCGCGGAACTCCTGCGAGCGGGCGAACTCACGTACCTGCTCTGGCCGCAGCGGTTCACGTATCCCGCGGCGGAGGTTCTGGATGGTCAGCGTCCAGGCCGCCGCGAATTCAGTGATCGCCTCGTCGTCGTCGCTGGCGAAGGCCAGCACCGACATCGCCGAGTACGGCGACCCGTCCTGCGTGCGCGGCGTGAACGAGCGGCGGTAGGACCGCAGCGCCTCGAACGCCAGATCGGGGCTCATGTGATGGGCGAACACGGCACTCATCCCGTTGACCGCGGCGAAGTGCGGGCCATAAGCGCTCGACCCCAGCACGAACAGCTCCGGCCGCTCATCGACGATCGGCGCGGCCACAAGCTGCGCGTAGGGGTGCCCGGCGGGAAAGCCATCGCCGAGAAACGCCAGCAGCTCACCGACCTGGCCGCCGAACTCAGCCGCCGGGTCGGTCACCATCCCCCGCCGCAGGACGTGCGCGGTCAGCGGGTCGGTGCCCGGCGCCCGGCCCAGCGCGAGGTCGATGCGGCCGGGATACATGGCCAGCAGCGTCCGGAACATCTCCGCGACCTTGAGCGGCGCATGGTTGGGCAGCATGATCCCCGCGGCGCCCACCCGGATCCGCGAGGTGCGCGCGCCGACGTGGGCCGTCAGCAGTTCGGGGGCACTGCACGCCAGGCTGGTCATGTTGTGATGCTCAGAGACCCAGTAACGGCGGTAGCCGGCCGCCTCGACGGCCTGGGCGATGCCCACGGCACCAGCGACCGACGCGACGGCGCCTTCGCCGTATTCGATCCCGACGAAATCCAGTACCGCGAGCGGCAGCGGCTCCTCCATGACGTCCATCATCAGCTCAAAGGCCGTCCCGCCCAGCCGCATTCCCGGCCCCGGCCGTGGCCGGGACAGGTGATGGGGTCTGTGGCCAGCTCCCGCGTGAAATCCGGTTGCTGCCGGTGCTCGTGCGTGGCACTCTCGGGCCCCACAGGCCGATGGCCCGGCGATGCCGGCCGAGCGGAAGGGAGGGCTACCGATGATGACGCCCGTTTCGCGCTACCCGCTGCCCTTCCAGACCGCTTGCCTGAGGAGCACCATCAGTGCCCGACTTCACCTTCAGCCGCCGCGGAAAGCGGCGTTTTGACGACGACGAGCCCACCTTCGCCAAACGCAGCCGTCATCGTGCCTCACTGCCCGCCCCGGACGCACTGGACGCCGCTGATGGCCTGCCCGACGGGGACCGCTGGTCCACCTGGGATCAGTCCGCCGCCGGGGAGCGGGGACCACGGCCGTACCCGGGCTGGCTCGTCACCGAGCTGGCTGCCACCGATACCGGCCTGGGAATCCTGAAGACCGGCAAGGAAGCCGACGTCTTCCTCCTGCGCCGCGGCGTGCCGGGGGGCGGGCGGTCATGCCTGCTGGCAGCCAAGCGGTACCGGGACACCGATCACCGGCTGTTCCACCGGGACAGCGCCTACCTGGAGGGCCGGCGGGTCCGCGAATCCCGTGACAACCGGGCGATGGCAAACCGCACCACGGCCGGGCGCAAGATGATCGCCAGGCAGTGGGCGAACGCCGAGTTCGGCGCCCTGTGCCAGCTGTACCAGGCGGGTGTCCCCGTGCCCTACCCGGTGCAGGTGCTCGGCACCGAGCTGGTACTGGAGTTCATCGGCGAGCCCGACGGCACCGCCGCGCCGCGGCTGGCCGAGACCCGCCCGCACGGCGGTGAGCTGGCCGGACTGTGGGATCAGCTGGTGGCTGCACTCATCACGCTCGCCGGCCAGGGCCTGGCCCACGGCGACCTGTCCGCTTACAACCTGCTGGTTCACCGTGGCCGGCTCATCATGATCGACTTGCCTCAGGTCGTCGATGTGATCGCCAACCCGCGTGGCGCTGAATTCCTGGAGCGGGACGCCGCGAACGCCGGCAGGTGGTTCTCCGCGCACGGCCTGAGCAGCACCGCCCCAGCCCCCGCGGACCTGCCCGCCCTGCTGCGCCAGGAGGCGGGCATCGGGTAGCCGCCCCCCAACGGCACCGGCCCACCGCAAGGCGGCGGACACCCATCCTTCCGGCTCAGCTGAACGCAGTACGGTTCACATGTGGCGAGCATCGATGATGTAGCCGTGATGGTCTCGGAGCTGCCCCAGGTCACCGAAGGCGAGCGGCACGGCTCCGGCACAGCGCTGCGGGAAGCGATCACCGGCGCCTGGCTGGCGTGCGCACCGCCGGGCCTGGCAGATGCGCACCTCAACCGCTAGCGCCAGCGCGGGCCGGCGGCGGCACCGGCGTCACCGGGCGTCCCTCTTCTCCCAGACCGAGACATGCTGGCGGCTCTCGCTGGTGAAGGGTTCGCGGGTCCAGCCGTCCCACCGCTCGCGCAGCCGCATCCCGGCGAGCTGGGCCATCAGGTCGAACTCGGCCGGCCACGCATACCGGAACGGGATCGAGCTGTACTCGCCATGGCCGTCGGCCAGCTCGACGTAGTTCGAGCTCATCGCCTGGGTGGCGACGTCATAGATGTCAAACGCCCACACCGTCGGACTCACGGTGAACGGCACCGCGGTCTGCCCGGGCGGGAGCCTTCGCAGATCGGGGACCATGACCTCGATGACGAAGCAGCCACCGGGCTCGAGGTGAGCCGCGGCGTTGCGGAAGCAGGCCACCTGCGCTTCCTGCGTCGTCAGATTCATGATCGTGTTGAAGACCAGGTATGCGACGGAGAACGCCCCGTCCACCCTCGTCGTCGCGAAGTCGCCGATCGTGACGCCGATCGCGTCGCCGCCCGGCTTGGCGCGCAGCCGGGCGACCATCGCCCGGGACAGGTCGATGCCATGCACCGGGACCCCGCGGCGAGCCAGCGGCAGCGCCATGCGCCCCGTCCCGATGCCCAGCTCCAGGGCCCGGCCGCCGCCAGCGAGCGCTGCCAGGAACCCGACCGCCGGGTCCAGGGCCGCTGCCTCGAACATCTCCGCCGCCGACTCGTCATAGGTCGCCGCGACACGTTCGCCGAAGTAGCCGTCCTCATCCATCACCGGGACCGTACCCAGCAGACCTCCCGGCGGCCACGCCTTTTCCGCCCGCCCGCTCGGAATCGCCCGCGCCGGAGTTCCCGCCCCGGCGAGCTGGTGCCGCTCAGCCCCTGGCGGGCGTAACGGGCAGGTAGTCAGTCACCGGCACCCGCGCCCGCGTGACGGACCGCTTCCCGCCGTTCGCCCAGTGTGGCGCCGTGCGTGGTACCGCACCCCGGGCGACGTAACGATGGCACCGGCAGCATCACCCGCCGCACGCCAACCAGCCCGGGGGCCGGTGAAGTGCTCCGCTGTCACAGGAGCCCCGCCTGGTACAGAAGCCTTATGTACTATTTCCTAGCACGCAGGCACCAAATGGCCCGTTATTGACGCCTAAACCCTTTTGCTCAAGACTTAGGCCATGGCGACGACCGCCGCCGCAGGCGCCTGACCGGGCCTAGGTGCAGATAGGCCATGACCAGCGAAGATAACAGGAGGAGACAGTGACCACCATTGGAGCCCGGCCCGGTTCACAGCCCCCGGGCGGGAGCCGGAACCTGTTTGTGCGCAACGCGACCGGCCTAGTCCGGGAGCTCAACGCCTTCGACGCCTTCAACCTGGTCTTCTCGGCCGTGCTCATCCCGGTCGGGATCACCGAGGTGATGGCGTTCACCCCCACGTTCTGGCCGCACGCCAACATGTTGCTGTCGTTCCTGCTGGCCACGCCGCTGGTCGCCACCTGCGGTCTGGTCTACCTCTACTACACCGTGATCATGCCGCGATCCGGCGGGGACTACGTCTGGGTGTCCAGGACGCTCAGCCCGTTCTTCGGCTTCTTCACGAACTTCTCGCTGACGTTCGTGTTCCTCACCTGGATCGCGTTCAACTTCACCTACATGCTGTCGGTGATGGGCCCGGCTGCCGCCTATGTGGGTGGCTGGCACGGCGGCTGGCTCACCGCGCCGAACCAGGCCGAGATGATGGTGATCGCGACCGTTCTGACGGCGCTGTTCACCGTCCTGATGATCTTCGGGGTGCGGGCAGTCGCCCGGTACATGCTGATCACCTTCGCGATCGTCTGGGTCGGCATGATCGCCTGGCTGCTGGCCATGCTCTTCGGCAGCCACGCGCACTTCGTTGCCAACTGGAACGCGCACTCCGGCACCAGCTACAACGCGATGATCGCGTCGGCCGGCCACCTCGGCTTCAGCGCCGCGGGCGCGATCGGCTGGGGCGCCACCCTGTTCGGGATGATCTACTCGTTCCAGGTCTACACCGGCTTCCAGTGGACCGGGTACTTCGCCGGTGAGATCCGCAACGTCCGCCGCACCGCGACCAGCTCGATCCTGGGTGCGCTGCTGATCTCCGCGATCGGTTACGTGGTCGCGGTGGCCCTGATCTACAAGTACTACGGCTTCAACTTCTTCGGCGCGTCGGTGTTCATGGGGCTTGGCGGCGGCTCGGCGCACTGGCACCTGCCGTTCCTGCCCTACCTGCCCTCGCTGGTGAACTTCCTGCCGGGACCGCAGTGGATGCTGGTCTTCATCGCCCTGTGCTTTGTCGCGGCCATCTTGTGGTGGACACCGACCGGGTTCATGCTCGGCACCCGGAACATGTTCGCCTGGTCCTTCGACCGGCTCGCGCCGGAGAAGCTCACGCAGGTCTCCGACCGCTTCCACACCCCGGTGATCGCTACCGTCACCGTCGGCTGCATCGTGGAGGTGCTCAACTACCTCAACATCTACCAGGGCCTGGGTTCCTACCTGCTGAACGTGATCGCGGTGATGGCGCTGGCCTTCATCATCGTCTCGATCTCGGCGGCGGTTGCCCCGTGGCGGCGGCCCCAGCTGCACTCGCAGGGCCCGGGCTGGGCCAAGGCCAAGGTGGCCGGCCTGCCGGTGATCACCCTGGTCGCCGTGATCTCCGCCATCTCCTGGAGCTTCGTGATCTACGTGGCGTTCCACACCGGTTTCGGCGGGTCGCTCGGGTTCAAGCCGATGCTGGAGGCGTTCACGGCACCGCTGATCGGCATCGTCTACTACATCGTTGTCCGGCTGATCCGCCGCAGCCAGGGCATGCAGCTCACCCAGACATTCGCCGAGATCCCGCCGGAATGAGTGAGCGCACTCCGCAGACATCTGGAACGCCGGCAGGGGCGGGCCGTAGGCCGGCCGCTGGCCCAGAGCCACCGATGGTGGCCGCGGGCCGGTCGATCGTGGCTCAGGCCGCGGCCCGCTCCATACCGGTCCGCCTGCTCGGCGGGGTAGCGATCTGGATCCGTGGGTCAGCCGCGGCCCGGGAACTCCTGGGCCGCGACTACCCCGACGTCGACCTGGTGGCGCACAGGAAACAGTCGCGCCCGCTGCGTGCGCTGCTGGAAGAGGCGGGTTTCGAGCCGGAGCGGGTGTTCAACGCGACACACGGCGCCAAGCGGCTGCTCTACCACGGCCCGGACGACTGGCATATCGACGTGTTCCTCGACACGTTCGAGATGTCGCACACCCTCGACCTGGGCGCCAAGCTGGAGGCGGAGCCGGAGACCCTGGCCGCGGCCGAGCTGCTGCTGACCAAGCTGCAGGTCGCCGAGGTCAACCACAAGGACCTGTCCGACACCGCGATGCTGCTCTGGGACCACGAGCCAGCCGGCAACGACGGCCCAGGCTCGATCAACGTCTCCCGGATCGCGGCCACCTGCGCCGTGAACTGGGGGCTCTACACCACGGTCATAGACAACCTCGGCGCCTGCGCCGAGGTGCTCGCCAGCCTGGTGACGGCCGCCGCGGACCGGGACCGGATCGGTTCCCGGATCGGGGCCGTCACCCAGGCGCTGGAAGCAGCGCCGAAGTCGATGAGCTGGCAGGTACGCGCCAGGGTGGGTCGCCGGGTGCGGTGGTATCAGCTTCCGGAGGAGGTCACCCGGTGACCATGCGGGTCTATTTCGCTACCGACATCCACGGCTCGGAGGTGTGCTGGCGCAAGTTCCTGAACGCGGGCCGGTTCTACGGCGCCGACACCTTGATCATGGGCGGCGACGTGTCGGGCAAGGCCGTCGTCCCGGTGGTGTGCCTGCCAGGTGGCGGCTACCTCGTCCGCCAGTTCTCCGGCGAGAAGGTGCTCACCCTCGCCGAGCTTGACCAGGCCGAGGCGAAGATCCGGGACATGGGGTACTACCCCTACCGGACGACGGAAGAGGAGCTCGACGAGACCTGGGACAAGCCCGGTGCCGTGCACGCCGTCTTCCTCTCCCTGATGCGGGAGACGCTGGCCCGCTGGCTGGATCTGGCTGAGCAGCGGCTGGCCGGGACCGGCATCCGCCTGTTCGTGATGACCGGCAACGACGATCCGCATGAGCTCAAGCACATCCTGCGGCAGTCGCCGGCGGTGATCGAGACCGAGGACCGGCTGATCGACATCGGCGAGGGAGTCACCATGATCTCCTGCGGCTGGTCCAACCGCACTCCCTGGCACACCCCGCGCGAGATGGACGACGACGACCTGGAGCGGCGGATCGAGAAGACGGCCGCCGAGGTCTCGCGCCCGGAACGGGCCGTGTTCAACCTGCACGTCCCGCCCGCCCGCACCGCCATCGACCTGGCCCCGGCGCTCGACGGCACGCTCAAGCCCCGGGTCAGGGGCGGGGCGGTGGTGATGGAGTCGGTCGGCTCCGAGGCCGTCCGCCGGGTGCTGGAGCGGTACCAGCCCATGCTCGGCCTGCACGGGCACATCCACGAGTCCAGGGGCGCGGTCAGGCTCGGCCGGACCCTGTCGATCAACCCCGGCAGTGAATATGGCGACGGGGTACTGCGCGGGGCGCTGCTCGAGATCGACGGCCGCAGCGGCGTCAAGAGCTACCAGCTGCCCTCCGGCTAGTGCCCCCGGGCACACCGGCAAGCCATCACCGACACGACAGGCCCGAGGGGGCGCAGTGGATCAGCGAGCTTTCAGCCACCGGCTCATCAGCCAGCGGGAGCGGCTGCACACCAGCCCGGAACAGCTGCTGGAACGGGTAGAGCGCTCGGGCTACGGGCCGAAGAGCAAACAGATCCTGCGCGAGCAGGTCAGCCACGAGTCGACCGGCCAGGTGGGCTTCGCCCTGTTCGAATGCCCGCCCGCGATCGTGCGCGGGGACGGCGCCCGGGTCTGGGATGCCGACGGCAAGGAGTACGTCGACATGCTGGCCGGCTTCTCGGTGTCCAACACCGGGCACTGTCACCCGGCCGTGACCGCCGCGCTCGCCAGCCAGGCGGGCCAGTTGCTGCACTACTTCGACCTGCCGGGCGAGCAGCGGGAACGGCTGGCCGGGCGGCTGGCCGCGCTGGCACCGGGCGACCGCCGGCGGCGGGTGGTGTTCGGCACCACCGGCGCCGACGCCGCCGAGCTCGCGATCAGGCTGGCCCGCTGGTATACCGGCGCCCCGATCATCCTGTCCGCCTACGGCGGGTACCACGGCACCACCGGCGCGACCATGCCCACCACCGCGAAGGGCGGGATGTGGGCCTACTACTACCCGGTCCTGCCGCAGGACTCCGGGCACGCGAAGATCCCGTACTCCTACCCCTACCGCTGCCCGGTCGGGGCGGACCCGGAGCACTGCGCGGAGGCCTGCCTGGAGTTCACCCGGCGGATGCTGCTGGGCAAGGAGTCACCGTTCACCGAGCACCGGGCCGGGATCTCCAACGTCGCCGCCATCCTGCTGGAGCCGATGCAGGCCAGCGCGGGCTACATCATCCCCGGCGAGGGCTATCTGCGCGGCATCCGTGAGCTGTGTGACGAATTCGGCTTCCTGCTGATCGACGACGAGATCCAGGCGGGCATGGGCCGCACCGGCCGGTTCTGGGCCTGCGAGCACGAGCAGGTGGTGCCGGACATGATCCTCGCCTCCAAGGGGCTGGCCAGCGGGCTGCCGGTCTCCGCCGTCATCGCCGACGACGAGGTCGCCGCGTCCTGGGGGCCGGGCGCGCACGTCGGCACGTTCGCCGCGACCGCGCTCGCCTGCGCGGCCGCGAACGCCACGTTGGATATCTACGAATCCGAGCAGCTGGTCAAGCGGGCCGCTGATCTTGGTGACTACTTCCGCGAGCAGCTGGAAGGACTGCGGGAACGTCATCCGATCTTGGGCTGGATCGATGCCAGAGGGTTGTTCATCGGCCTGGAATTCGTGAAGGACCGGGCTACTAAGGAGCCAGCCGCCGATGAGGCCGCCTGGATGCTGGAGTTCTGCGTCCGGGAAGGCCTGCTGTTCGAGAAGGGCGGCTATTACTACAACCGGTTCCAGCTCATTCCCGCACTCGTTGTGGAGAAGGAACTGGTCGACCGGGCGGTGGACATCCTCGACCGGGCGATGACCATGGCCGAGACCCGCTCGGGCATCACCCAGGGCTAGCCGCAGGCACGCCGCCACCCACGCTGGCCGCACGGCCGGCCTGGGTGGGGCGCGGAGCGCTCACCCCCGGGCGACGGCCTCCATGCTCTGCCGCACCGCCTCGGTCAGCGGGTCGCCGGGCGGGAGCACCCGCTCGCAGTCGGCCAGGGTGTCCCGCAGCAGTGCGCTGGCCTCGGTCACGCGGCCCATCGCGTAGTAGGCGTGCGCCAGGTTCGCGCGCGCGGCCAGGGTGTCCGGGTGCTGCGCGCCGAGCACCCGCTGGCAGTCCACCCGGCTGCGCTCGTACAGGGGCAGGGCGCTGGCCATCCGGCCCGCCGAGTGGTAGGCCGAGGCGAGGTTGCCGCGCGCGCCGAGGGTGTCGGGGTGGTCCGGCCCCTGCACCCGCTCCCGGTCCCGCAGGGCGCGCTCGAACAGCGGCAGTGCCTCCTTGAGGCGCCGCGAGGTGTGGTAGGCGGTGGCCAGGGCGCTCACCGAGGTGATGGTGTCCGGGTGGTCAGCGCCCAGCACCCGCTCCCGGTCATCGAGGGTCCGCTTGCTGTGCGTGAGGGCATCCTTCAGCCGGCCGCCCGCCAGGCTGGCGCTGGCCAGGTTCGCCCGGGTGGCCATCGTGTCCGGGTGGTCGCTGCCCTGCCGCCGCTCCCGTTCGGCCAGTGTCCGCCGGGCCAGCCGCATCGCGTCCGGGTAATGCCCGGCCGCCTGGTAAGCGGTGGCCAGGGAGTCCTGCACGTCGAGCGGGTCGACCTCGCCTCCGCCCTGGCCGCGGTCGCAGGCGGTCGCGACCGCCTCGAGAACGGCCATCGCGTCCACCGGCCGCCCGGCGGTGAGCAGGGCGTTGCCCAGGTCCGCCCGGGCCGCGATGGTGCTCGGGTGGTCAGAGCCGAGAGCCCCGGCCCGGGCGTCCACAGTCCGCTGGTAGAGCGCGACGGCCTCGGCTCCGAGCCCGGCCGCCAGCATCGCGCCGGCCAGCCGGTCGGAGGCGGTCAGCGCATCCGGGTGGCCGGGCCCGAGCATGCGCTCGCTGGCCGCGGCCAGCGTCTGCCAGTGGGTGACCGCGGAGCCGGTCAGCCGTGCGCTGTCCAGGCTCCGGCCGGCCTGGAACAGGACGGCGTGGCAGCCGCCGGTCCACAGCGATTCGGCCGCGGCCTCCTGCAGGCTGGCCGCGCAGGAACGGAGCGCGCTGGCCAGCCCCGGCTGGGTGTCATCGGCCGGCCATGCCTGCAGCAGCGCTTTCGCCGCCGCCCGTGCCGCCTGGTCCCGCATCGATTCGGGCGTGGCCGAGCGGACCGCCGCCTGCACCGCCGGGTGGACCCGCACCGTGCGCGCGGTGCTGGCCGCGTCGATCGTCAGCAGGCCGGCGCGCTCCAGGCTGAGCAGGGCGCCGCGGGTCCGCTTGGGGTCAGGCCCGCCCGCGCCGCCGTGTGCCGCCACATACTCGCAGGCCGCCTGGGTGCTGAAGACCTCGCCAGGAATCCCGTGGCAGTCCAGCAGCACCGCCAGCGCGAGGCACGCCTGGGCGAGCCTGCCCGCCGACAGCTGGCCGGCCTGCTCCACCGAGAGCGTCCAGGTGACCGCCTTGGCGGAGGGCTGGACGCCGGCCGCGGCGGCGATCTGCTCCCGGCGGCGGGCGAACAGGTCACGGTAGTCGCGGCAGCTGAGCCCGGAGCTTGCGATCGTGGCGCTGGCCTGGGCGAGCGCCAGCGGCTCACGGCCCAGGTCCTCCAGCAGGTCCACCGCACCGACCCGCTGGTCCGGGTCGGTGCTCAGCCGCGCCATCAGGTAGGTCAGGGCCTCGTGCGAGCTGAACACCCCGACCGGGAAGAGCAGCGGATTGCGCGGGTGCGCAAGCGTGGCGGCGCTGCGGGTGGTGATCAGGACCCGGCCGGCCGGGCCTTCCGGCCACAGCCCGTCCAGGTCCGCCGGGTCGGCGACGTCGTCCAGGACCACCAGCCAGGGCTGGCTGGTGGTGGCCAGCCAGCCGACGAACCGGGCGGCAGCCGTCTCGGCGTCCGTGGCCAGGCCGGTTCGCATGATCTCACCGAACGCCTGCGCGTAGCTGGCCAGGACCGCTGCCCGGCTGGTGACAGTCACCCACAGCAGCAGCTCGACCTGCCGGGCCTGCCAGGCAGATTCGGCGAGAAAGGTGGCGAACTGCGTCTTCCCGGTGCCGCCCGGCCAGTCGTGCGTCTGGTCGGGCCGCACGTCCGGCGCCATGAGCCCCACGACCTGCCCTGGCGCGAGTGCGTCCAGCGGGCCCGGCCCGGTCTCGGGCCGGAGACTGAAGCAGTCGGCCAGCGGGGGTACCTCGCCCGACCGGACCGGTGAGCCTGCCGGTCCGCCGCCCGGGCCGGCCGGTGGCCCAGCGAGAAGCTGGCTGTCCACAGCCGGCTCACCTGTCCCTTTTATTACCGCGCACCGAACCTCCGCCGAACCCATCTATTGGCCGCCGGCCCAACAATACGGCGATTGAGGGAAGCTTGATGACAATTGGTGCGCAGTGGCCCAGGATAGTGCAACGGTGGTGGCGATCGGTTCGGGCCGATAGTGTCAGGACACCTCCCGCAAGTGATCCAGGAGTGACCACATGGGCGTTTTCAGCTCACCCGGCCCGGAACGACGTACCGCGCGCCCCACGATCCGGTTCACGTTTGCCGTCATGGTGGCCGTGCCGGTGGTCTGCCTGCTGCTGCTGTGGGCGGTGCTGGTGAGCAACGCGCTCGGTGGCGGGACCCCCAGCCGCGGCTCCCCCGACCATCCGGGATCCGTCGAGTTCCTGCTGGTCGGCGCGGCCGGCCTGGTGATACTCGCGGCCGCTGCCCTGATGGGGCTGTTCGCGCGCCGGCTCGCGCGGGACGTGACTGACCTGGAGGCAACCGCCCAGCACCTCGCCGACGAGCAGATGCCGCAGATCGTGGAGCGCCTGCGCCGGGGCGAGCAGGATGTCGCCGCCGAGACCCCCATGCGCTCACGCGCGCTGACCGCGGAGATCGCCCGGGCCGAGGAGGCCATCGCCAGCCTGCAGCACAAGGCGGTCGCCGCCGCGGTGGCCGAGGCCGGCCTGCGTAACGGCATCGGGCAGGTATTCGTCAGCCTGGCCCGGCGTAACCAGTCGCTGCTGCAGCGGCAGCTGCGCTTGATCGACGCACTGGAGCAGAAGGCATCTGACCCGGCCACGCTGGCGGACCTGTTCCCGCTGGACCATCTCACCACCCGGATGCGCCGTCACGCGGAGGGCCTGATCATCCTGTCCGGCGCGGCGCCGGGACGGTCCTGGAGCGAGCCGGTTCCGGTCATCGACGTCATCCGCGGCGCGGTGGCCGAGGTGGAGGACTACAAGCGGGTCTCCGTCCTCACCCGGGCCGAGGACGCGGTCGCTGGACTGGCCGCGGCTGACATGATCCACCTGCTCGCGGAGCTGATCGAGAACGCGACCCTGTCCTCCCCGTCAGGCACCCGGGTCGAGGTCAGAGCGGAGCGGGTGGCCAACGGGTTCGCGATCGAGATCGACGACCGGGGGCTGGGCATCGAAGCCGGCCAGCTGCGCACGATCAACCGCCAGCTGGCCCATCCGCCGGACTTCGACCTCGCCAACGCCGACCAGCTGGGCTTGTTCGTGGTCGGCAAGCTCGCCGCCCGGCACGGGGTCCGGGTCTCCCTGCGCCCCTCCCCCTACGGCGGCACCACCGCGGTCGTGCTGATGCCCAACGGCATCGTGGTGCCGGTCACCGAGATGGACGCCGACACCCAGCCGGACATGCGCACCGTGATCGGCCGGCCGGCCGGGCTTGACCTGCGCCCGGCCGACGCGCTGGCCCTGACCGGCCGCCACACGGCACCGCCGTCATCACTGTCGCTGGGCACCGGCGCCATGGCCGGGGCCCTGCACACCACCTCCCCGCCACCCGCCTTCACTGCCACCGGCCAGGCCAGGCCGGCCAGTCCCATCGGTCCTGCCAGGCCGGCCAGCCCGCTGGGCACACCGGGCACGGGCGGCCCACCGGGTCCCGCACCTATGGACGGCAGCGGCTCAGACGGCCTGGTCCCGGGGCCGCGGACCGCGGGCACCTACCGCGGCCTGCCCCGCCGGGTCCGGCAGGCGAACCTGAACCCGCGTCTGCGCGAGACCCCGGCTGCCGGGCCCGGCAGCCCCGGGCCGGCCGATTCCCGCTCCCCCGAAGAGGCACGCGACCTCGTGGCGTCCCTGCAGAGCGGATGGCAGCGCGGCCGGGACGCTGACGGGCAGGACGCGGAGGCCCCAGCTGGTACCGAACTGGCCGGACGGCTGGACCCCGAGGCGCCGCGTAACGAGGAGGCTTGATGGACGAGCAAGGCACGGTCGCCGGTCCCGGGCAGCAGCTGAGCTGGCTGCTCGACGACCTTGGCGACCGCGTGGAGCATTTCCGGCAGGCGGTGATCCTGTCCCGGGACGGGCTCGCCGTCGCCGCCTCCAGGAATCTGTCCCGGGAGGACGCCGAGCATCTGTCCGCGCTGGCGGCCGGGGTGCAGAGCCTGGCCAGGGGCGCGGGCGAGCATTTCGGGGTTGGCGAGGTGCGGCAGACGATCATCGAGCTGGAACAGGCATTCCTGTTCGTCACCGCCGCCGGCCACGGCAGCTGCCTGGCGGTGCTCTGCTCAGCCAGTGCGGACGCCGGCCTCATGGCCTACGAGATGGCGATGCTGGTCAAGCGCGCCGGGCCGCACCTGGCGGCCCATCCGAGGTTCCCCGCCGCCAAGACCCAGGCTGAGTGAGCCCGACATGCCCGCTGGTGACAAGTGGGTCGACCGGAACGCTGGTCCGGTCGTCCGCCCGTACGCGCTGACCGGTGGCCGGACAGCGCCTACCAGCGGCAGGGTGCTGGACCTGATCGCGGTCGTCGTCGCCTCCGGGCAGGACAGCACCGATGACCCGGTCGGCCTTTCTCCCGAGCACCGCCGGATCCTCAGCTTGTGCAGGCGGCCGGTGACGGTGGCCGACGTGGCGTCCGCCACCGCCCTGCCGGTCGGGGTGGTCCGGGTGCTGCTTGCCGATCTCATCCTGCAGCGCCGGATCACTGTAATCGCACAAAGATCCGCAGGCGAGCAGCCCAGCGCAGACCTGCTGAAGGAGGTACTGCATGGGCTCCGCGCCCTCTGACGCCCCCATCGACGGCCCGTTCGCGGCATTCAAGATCCTCATCGCGGGCGGGTTCGGGGCAGGCAAGACCACGCTCGTCGGCGCTGTCAGCGAGGTTCGCCCGCTGCTCACAGAGGAGGCGCTGACCAGCGCGAGCGTGGGCCACGACGATCTGTCCGGAGTGGACAACAAGACCACCACGACGGTCGCGATGGACTTCGGCCGGATCACCATGGGCGGCCACCTGGTGCTGTACCTGTTCGGCACCCCCGGCCAGGAGCGCTTCTGGTTCATGTGGGACGAACTGTCCTACGGTGCGCTGGGCGCTATCGTCCTGGCCGACACCCGCCGGCTCGGCGACTGCTTTCCCTCCGTCGACTACTTCGAGAAGCGCCAGCTGCCGTTCATCGTCGCCATCAACTGCTTCGACGGCGCCCCCCCGTACGACCCGGAGGACGTGCGGATCGCGCTCGACCTCGACCCCCGCGTCCCCGCCGTCCTGTGCGACGCGCGCAAGCTGGAGTCGGTCAAGCAGATCCTGATCACCCTGGTCGAGCACGTGCTGGCGACCAAGGCCGCCAAGCGCTCCCAGGCCGCTCCCGAGCCGGCGTACCCGCCGGATCCAGCCGACGCGCCGGATGCCAGCGCACCGGATCCGGTCGGCGACCTTATCTGAGCATCGGCGCGCCGCCCCGGTTCCGCCGCTAGCGGACCCACCGGATTCACCTGTCTTCACGCACGCGCACGGGGAACTGAGGGCAGTAGGGAAACCGTCGACCAGGCCGGGGGATCCGGCTGCGGTGACGACGGAGGCGTGGACATGACCGAGCAGCCTGACTCGCGGCGGGCCGAACTGGTCGCGGCCGCCCAGGCGGGATGGATCGCGGCCCTCACCGACCGGGGCGGGCGCACTGTTCCACGATGTGGACATCCGCGCCGACGCGATCCGCCGGGTGCAGGCGATCTACCGCAAAGCGCGCGAGCTGACCGAGGAACGCGGCCTGGCCGCCAGCTACCTCGCCATCGGCATGGCGCGCTGGGACGAGCTGTTCCTCGAGCCGGCTGCGCCGGTGCTGCTGCGCGGGCTGACGATCACTGCCACCCGGGCCCCGGCACGACGACTTCGACCTTGTGCCCGACGAGGCGGCCGAAGTCAACCCGGTGCTCCTGCACAAGCTCGCCACCGTCTACGGAGCGGAGACCGAGGACCTGGCCGGCCAGGCGGCGGACGCCGAGCAGCTGTACCGGCGGCTGCGGGCGCGGGCCGCGGCCGCCGAGGTCCCCGGATTCGGCATCCTCCCCCGGCGGGTGATCGGCACCTTCACCTACGCCAAGCTGCCGATGGTCCGGGACCTGCAGAACGCCGGCGGACTGCTCGCCGACAGCGACGTGGTCGCTGCTACCGCCGGGCGTGCTCGCGACCTGGCGCGGCTGTCACCGCAGGTCTATCTCGCCAAGCCCGCACTGCTCGCCGCTGCGACCGCTGCTGCGCAACGGCGGCGAGCGCCGGCTCAATGTCGCCGTTACCCGGGCACGGCACCGGCTGACCCTGGTCAGCTCGTTCTCCAGCCGGGACGTGGACCCGGACCGGGTGACCAGCCCAGGCGCCCGGCTGCTGTGCGACTACCTCGAATACACCGATTCCGGCGGGGCGGTCCCCGGCGGCACGGCGGGCAGCAGGGCCGGCGGCACGGCCGGCAGCGGGATGGCCGGCAGCAGCACCGTACCCGGCGGCTGGGCGACCCGGACCGGATCAGCCGGCCAGCAGGGCAGCCTGAGCCCGTTCGAGGCCGACGTCGCACAGCGCCTGGTCGAACTCGGCATCACCGTCGTCCCCCGGTACGGGGTCGGCGGCTACCGGGTGGACTTCGCCGCCGCGCACCCAGCCGAACCCGGCCGCATGGTGCTGGCGATCGAGGCCGACGGGGCCTCGTATGCCGACTCGCGCAGCACCCGGGACCGGGACCGGCTCCGTAAGGAGCACCTGGAGCGCCTCGGCTGGACCTTCCACCGCATCTGGTCGACCAACTGGTTCCAGGACCCGGACTCCGATGTCGCCAAGGTCCAGGAGGCCTACCGTGAGGCGGTGGCCAGGGTCGGCCCGCCCACCATGCCCACCACATCCGGCGCGGACACGGCCGGCCCGGACACATCCGGCCCGGACAGAGCCAGCCCGGACACCGCCCCTGCCACCCACACAGCCTCTGCCCCGGACGCGGCCTCCGTCACCGCCCCCGATCTGGGCGCCATTACGGCTCCCGAACCTGGCGCCATCACGGCCCCCGACCCGGACGCCATCCCCGCCGCGACGCCCGGGCAGGCGATCGCGCTGCGGGAGCCTGGCGTCACGCGCCCGTGGCAGCCACGTGGGTGACGGCCCTGTCAGCAGTTCGGTTTCGTGCCCCAGGAAGGGCAGTGATCCGAACTGCTGATGACGCCGCCTCGCGCGGCGGTCAGCGGATGAGGCCCGCCAGCACGCCGTATTCGCTGTGACCAGGCGTCCTCGCCGGCGAGTCGCCACCCAGTGGCGAGACGGGCCGGCTGATGGCCGGTGGCCGCTCGGCCGGCGCTGCTGGCCGGGTGACCTTGGGCGCTGGCGTGGTCCGCGGCCTGGGCGCCGGCGTGGTCCGCGGCTTGGCCGCCGCTCTCGTCCTCGAGCCCGCCCTGGTGGCGCGAACCGGCTTGGCCGCTACCCGCGGCTTGGCCGCCGTACGCGACCTGGCCGTGGTACCGGGCCGGGCCTTCGCGGTGGACCTGCTGGCCGGCCTCTTGGCTGCCGGCCTCTTGGCTGCTGGCCTCTTGGTAGCCGCCCTCTTGGCTGCTGGCCTCCTGGCGGCGGGCTTCGGCCGTGCCGCTGCCACTGCCGCCGCCGGCTTGGCAGCCGACATGGTCTTGGCGGCCGCAGTGAGCGCCTTGGTCGCGGTGGCCATGGCCTTGGTGGCGGTGTTCATGGCCTGCAGAGCGGTCGACATCGTCCGGGCGGACGAGGTGGCCTTGGTGGCGGCCGTGGTCATCTTGGTCGCCGCCGACGTCACCTTCGCCGCCGCCGTCGATACCGTCTTCGCGGCTGCCGCCGTGGTCGGCTTGCTGGCCGCCGTACGGGCGCGGCTCACCGCGGTCCTGGCCCGGCTCGATGCGGTCCGCCGGGTAGCGGTCCGGCGTGGCGTGGCCCGGCTCGCGGTCCGGCTCGCCGTGCTCCGGCTCGACGAGGTGCGGCCTGCCGCCGTACGCGACCGGCTGGACGTGGTGGATGTGGCTCTGGCCTTGGTTCGCGGACGGGCGGCGACCTTTCGGGTACCACCGCGCGCCGGCGTCCGTGCGCGATTCGCGGAACCGCCACGAGTGGCGGTGCGAGCCGTCGACTGCACAGGCATTGATCTCCCCCCCATAGTGATCAATTACGGGAGAGCTATTCCACGGTTGCCCACCACTTACACCGGCAATCCGCTACAACAGGGCGAACGGGCGGGCCGGACACCTGCCGTTTGACCTGCTCTGATGACGAAAGCAGGCTATGTCGTTTTCGTTGTGCGGCTTATGTCTCACCCATTTTCCAGCGGCCGGAACAACGTCTTCAGCCAGCCGGCACCACCGCGTCCGCCAGCGGCCGGCACTGTGTCATCCGGCGGCCGGGAGCGAGCGGGACCGCCGTCTGGTCTGCGTCCGGTCCGGCGTGGGGTGCGCGTCACACCGGCGTGGCCGGGCAGACTGCTGGCAGTAACACCCAGCGCTGGAGGGATCGTGGGCAGGCTGACGTCGCTGGAGATCTGCGCCGGAGCCGGCGGGCAGGCACTCGGCCTGGAACAGGCCGGCTTCGCTCACGAGGCCGTGGCAGAACTCGACCCGGACGCGTGCGAGACCCTCCGGCGCAACCGCAGCGCGGAATGGAAGATCATCGAAGGCGACGTCCACGACCTGGACGGGCACGGCTTCGGCGGCATCGACCTGCTGGCTGGCGGCGTCCCCTGCCCGCCGTTCTCCATCGCCGGGAAGCAGCTCGGGGGCGGCGACGAACGCGATCTCTTCCCGCAGGCGCTCCGCCTCGCCGGGGAGGCCAGACCGCGGGCCCTGCTGCTGGAGAACGTGCGCGGGCTGGCGGCCCGCCGGTTCGATGGCTACCGGGCGCAGGTGCTTGCCAGCCTGGACGCCATGGGCTACCAGGCCTGGTGGCAGGAGATCCAGGCCGGCGAGCACGGGGTGCCCCAGTCCCGGCCCCGGTTCGTGCTGGTCGCGATCCAGCGGCGGTGGGCCGGCCGGTTCCGGTGGCCGGTGCCTTCGGCCCAGCCCCCACCCACCGTCGGCGACACGCTGCGCGACCTCATGGCGGCCGGTGGCTGGCCGGGGGCCAGCGCCTGGGCGGCGCGGGCGCAGGGCGTCGCGCCCACCATCGTGGGCGGAAGCAAGAAGCACGGCGGCCCCGACCTGGGCCCGACCCGGGCCCGCCTGGCCTGGTCGGCGCTCGGTGTGGACGGGCTCGGCATCGCCGACCACCCGCCCGGTCCCGGTTTCCCATCCGGCGAGCCGCCCAAGCTGACCGTCCGCATGGTCGCCCGGATCCAGGGGTTCCCCGACAGCTGGGCCTTCTCCGGCCGGAAGACAGCCGCATACCGGCAGGTCGGCAACGCCTTCCCGCCGCCGGTCGCACGCGCACTCGGCGAGGCCATCCGGCACGCCCTGGACCACTGACAGGGAGAAGGCAGCCATGGCAGGCGGACACCCCGGGACATCGCACGCCTTCGGGAGCGAACGGCAGGAACTGGTCGCCTACGGTCGCCGGCTGGTGCGCGACGACCTGGTGGACGGCATGTCCGGCAACCTCAGCGTGCGGGCGGGCGACCTGATCGCGATCACCCCATCCGGAGTCGCCTACGACGAGATGGAGCCGGCCGACATCTGCCTGGTCCGGCCGGACGGCGGGACCACTGCCGGCGGCGGGACCGCTGCCGGCGGCGGGACCGCTGCCGGCGGCGGGCGGCCGTCCACGGAGACCCCGATGCACCTGGCCGTTTACCAGGCCACTGACGCGGCCGCCGTCGTGCACACGCATTCGCCGTTCGTGGTCGCCTTGTCCACG
>Ga0307373_10005555_pt1 | contig 20556 bp, 17 predicted proteins | sample OX2MG_FD_202534 | JGI IMG/M metagenome (GOLD analysis project Ga0307373, IMG submission 202534) | Soil microbial communities from Risofladan, Vaasa, Finland - OX-2 | ecosystem: Environmental > Terrestrial > Soil > Coastal area > Acid sulfate soil | place: Finland: Risofladan, Vaasa | collected...
CCCGTGACGCGCGCCATCCCGTCCGGCACGGCGTGACCGTGACCGGCATCGCGCCGCACCGCAGCGAGGTCATCGCCAAGGCCCGCGAGCTCGTGGCGCTCGGCCAGCGGTACGGCTACCAGCCGGATCAGCTGGCTCAGATCGTCCGGCAGCTGCCCTGACCCGGGAGGGACCGCCTGTCGGACGACGGGGCCACCGCCGAGTTCCTGCGCACCGTGATGACCGCGGTATCCGCGAGTTGACAGCGGCCGGCGGTGATCGTTGACCCGACCGCGGCGGGGTATGAACCGAGCCGTTGGTAATGTCGGGCATGCGCGGCGCCGAATGGCACGCGACTGCACGAGTTCCTGGAGGGGACGTGGCGGCCGACCTGGCAAGCATTACCGGGATGAACACGCCGACGGGGCTGCTGATCGGCGGCCAGTGGACATCAGGGCGCGCTGGCATGCTGCCGGTCATCGACCCGGCCACCGAGGACCCGATCGCCGAGGTGGCGAGCGCCACGCCTGAGGACGCGATCGATGCCGTCACCGCCGCGCACGACGCGCTGGCGGGCTGGGCCGCGACGCCGCCCCGGGTTCGCGGCGAGTACCTGCGGCGCGCTTACGAGCTGATGATCGCCCGCACCGAGTCCCTGGCGAAGCTGATGGTGATGGAGAACGGCAAGGCGCTGCGCGACGCCAGGGCCGAGATCACCTACGCGGCCGAGTTCTTCCGCTGGTTCGCCGAGGAGGCCGTCCGGATCGACGGCATGGTGACCAGGGCACCCTCGGGGACGAACCGGATCCTGGTCCAGCACCAGCCGGTCGGCGTCTCCGTTCTCGTCACGCCGTGGAACTTCCCGGCCGCGATGGCGACCCGCAAGATCGGGCCGGCGCTGGCGGCCGGCTGCACGGTGGTGCTCAAGCCCGCCAAGGAAACCCCGCTCTCGGCACTGGCGGCAGCGGCCATCCTGGCCGAGGCAGGGGTGCCAGATGGCGTGGTGAACGTGCTTCCCACCACCTCGCCGGGCACCGTGGTCGGGGCCATGCTGGCCGACCCGAGAGTCCGCAAGCTGTCCTTCACCGGATCCACCGAGGTCGGCAGGATGCTGCTGCACACGGCGGCCGACACGGTGACCAACTGCTCGATGGAGCTGGGCGGCAACGCGCCGTTCCTGATCTTCGGCGACGCGGACATCGACGCGGCCGTCGACGGCGCGATGATCGCCAAGATGCGCAACGGCGGCGAGGCGTGCACCGCGGCCAACCGGTTCTACGTCCACGAGTCGGTCGCCGACGAGTTCTCCAGGAAGTTCGCCGCCAGGCTGAGCGCGCTGAACGTCGGCCCGGGCCTGGACGACGGCACCGATCTCGGGCCGCTGGTCAACGCGGACACCAGGACGAAGGTCGCCACGCTGGTCGAGGAGGCCACGAAGGACGGCAGCCGGCTGGTCACCGGCGGGAAGGCACCGGACCGCCGCGGGTACTTCTACGCGCCGACCGTGCTCGACGACGTGCCGCCAACGGCCGGGATCCTGAACGAGGAGATCTTCGGCCCGGTCGCCCCGATCGTCAGGTTCACCGACACCGACCAGGCGATCGCCATGGCCAACAGCACCGAGTACGGCCTGGCTTCCTACCTGTACACGGCAGACCTGCGGCGGGCGCTTCAGGTCGCGGAGGCGCTCGAGGCTGGCATGATCGGCATCAACCGCGGCGTAGTCAGCGACCCGGCCGCACCGTTCGGCGGAGTCAAGCAGTCAGGTCTCGGCCGCGAAGGCGGCCACCAAGGACTGCTCGAGTTCACCGAGACCAAGTACATCGCCGTGGATTGGTGAGCTGAGCACCCGGTGGACAGGCGAATATTCGGGCTGGAGAACGAGTACGGAGTCACGTGCACGTTCCGCGGGCAGCGTCGGCTCTCTCCTGACGAGGTAGCAAGGTACCTGTTCCGGCGGGTGGTCTCCTGGGGCCGGAGCAGCAACGTCTTCCTGCGGAACGGCGCACGGCTGTACCTGGACGTCGGCAGCCACCCGGAGTACGCCACGCCAGAGTGCGACAGCCTGGTCGACCTGGTCACCCACGACAAGGCGGGGGAGCGGATCCTGGAAGGACTGCTCGTCGACGCCGACCGCAGGCTGCGCGAGGAAGGCATCGCCGGGGATATCTACCTGTTCAAGAACAACACGGACTCGGCGGGTAACTCCTATGGCTGCCACGAGAACTACCTCGTGGCACGGCACGGCGAGTTCGGCAGGCTGGCCGACATCCTGATCCCGTTCCTGGTCACCAGGCAGATCATCTGCGGCGCCGGCAAGGTGCTGCAGACGCCCCGCGGTGCGGTCTACTGCGTGAGCCAGCGGGCCGAGCACATCTGGGAAGGCGTGTCCTCGGCGACCACCAGGTCACGTCCGATCATCAACACCCGCGACGAGCCGCACGCCGACGCCGAGCGGTTCAGGCGGCTGCACGTCATCGTCGGCGACTCGAACATGAGCGAGACCACGATGCTGCTCAAGGTCGGGGCGACCGATCTCGTGCTGCGGATGGTCGAGGCGGGCGCCGTGATGCGCGACCTGACGCTGGAGAACCCGATCCGGGCGATCAGGGACGTCAGCCACGACATGACGGGGCGGCGGAAGATCCGGCTGGCCAGCGGGCGGGAGATGAGCGCGCTGGAGATCCAGCACGAGTACCTCGCCAAGGCCAGGTCCTTCGTCGACGGTCGCGGCGCTGACAAGACCACGGAGCGGGTGCTCGAGTTGTGGGAGCGCTCGGTCAGGGCGGTCGAGACCGGGAATCTCGACCTGATCGCACGCGACATCGACTGGGTGACGAAGTACCAGCTCATCGAGCGCTACCGGGCCAAGCACGACCTGCCGCTCGCGTCGCCCCGGGTAGCGCAGCTTGACCTCGCCTACCACGACGTGCACCGGGGCCGCGGCCTGTACTACCTGCTCCAGCGGCGCGGCTCGGTCGAGCGGGTCTGCAGCGACCTGGCCATTTTCGAGGCCAAGTCGATACCGCCGCAGACCACGCGGGCACGGCTGCGCGGTGACTTCATCAGGCGCGCTCAGGAACGGCGCCGGGACTTCACCGTCGACTGGGTGCACCTCAAGCTCAACGACCAGGCGCAGCGCACCGTGCTGTGCAAGGACCCGTTCAGGTCAGTGGACGAGCGGGTCGAGAAGCTGATCGCCGGCATGTAGCGGGCCGCGTCAGCCCGAGAGATGGTGATCGCCGGAAATGCATGGGCGTCACCACGCGAACGGAACGTCCTTCAGCGAATACCAGATGCTGCGCCCGCTCCAGCGCGTGGAGAACGCCACGACAGCGAGCAGGCTGCCAGGACCGGCTGGCGGCCTGAGCGGCTCGGGCATGAGCGGCTCGGGCTTGAGCGCGAACACCGCCATGCCAGCGGCAGTGATCGGCGGGTCGGCCAGGCCTGAGAATCCGCCGAGCCGAACCGTGGCGGGAATCAGCAGCCGTGAGGATGTCATCAGGCTGCTGCGTGCCGAAAATCGGGCAAGCCCGAACGGCATTGCTGATCGTCATTCCTCGGCTACTTAACGTCGCTAGAGTCGGAGGAGCCGTCGGCATCGACGCGCGGAGGTCGGTCCGCCTTTGTCGATGGCAACTGCCAGCGGGGAGCCGGGGGGAACCTTCGTGACAGGTCGGGGTCGAAGCGGTCGTTTCGCGTGCGATGTTGTGATTGTCGGGGGCTGCGGCCACGTCGGCTTGCCACTCGCCGTCGCCTTCGCCGACCGCGGAGCCCGGGTGGCGATCTATGACATCAGCGACGAGGCAATCGAGTCGGTGAACGCCGGGCGGCTGCCCTTCCGCGAGCCGGCTGCCGAGCTCCCGCTGCGCCGGGCGGTCACCGCCGGGCGGCTGGTGGCCTCGGCTGATCCGGCCATCGTCGGCGCCGCCGAGCACGTCATCGTCGTGATCAGCGGGCTAGACGAGCACGCCGGCCAGCGGCCGGGCTCGATCCGCGCCGCGCTCGCCGACTGCTCGGGTCAGTTCCGTGACGGGCAGATCCTGATTCTGCGCAGCACGGTCACGCCCGGCACGACCGCGATCGCGGAGAAGCTGGTCGCCAGCCTCGGCATCGACATGGACGTGGCCTTCTGCCCCGAGCGGATCGCCGAGGGCCAGGCGATGACCGAGCTGTACGAGCTGCCGCAGATCGTCGCCAGCCGGTCGGCCGGCGGCCTTGAGCGGGCCAGCAGGCTGTTCTCCATGCTGACGCCCGAGCTTGTCCCGATGAATGTCGAGGAGGCAGAGCTCGCCAAGTTGTTCACCAATGCCTGGCGGTACATCAGGTTCGCGGCGGCCAACCAGTTCTACATGATCGCCAGTGACCTCGGGCTTGACTACGAGCGGATACGTCAGGGCGTGGTGCGCGACTACCCGCGAGCCGCGGACCTGGCCCCGGCCGGTTTCACGGCCGGGCCGTGCCTGCTCAAGGACACCGCGGGCCTGGCGCGGGCGAACGCGGGCTTCACGCTCGGCCGAGCCGCCATCGCCGTGAACCAGGGCCTGCCCGGCTACCTGATCAGCAGGCTCGAGCTGCGCTTCGACCTCGCCGCGATGACCGTCGGGGTGCTCGGCATGGCGTTCAAAGGCGGCTCCGACGATCCCCGGTCGAGCCTGGCCTACCTGCTCGCTGACCTGCTCGCGGCGAAGGCGCGCCAGGTGCTGTGCACCGACCCGATGGTCAGCGGCGATCCCGACCTGCTGCCTCTCGGCGACGTGCTGGACAAGGCCGACCTGCTGGTTATCGGCGCACCTCATCCGCACTACCGCGACCTGCAGACCGACAAGCCGGTCGTCGACATCTGGAATCTCTTGCATCAAGGAGTCCTGACATGACCCTGTCTCTAACCCCCCCGGCCGCCGTCGGAGCAGGCGGCCTGACCGCCCCTCGGATCTCGGTCGTCATCCCGGCGCGCAACGAGGCAGCCCGGATCGGCCGGGCGCTCAGCAGGATCTTCGCCTCGGTCCGGTCATCGTGCGAGGTCATCGTCGTCGTCGACTCCGAAGAAGATCCGACCTGGCAGGAGGTACAGGCCTGGGCGGCCGCGGAGCCGAGGCTGCGGTGCCTAGTCGGCGAGTACGGGCCCGGGCCGGCGAACGCGATCAGGTTCGGGATCGACCAGGCCAGAGCCGGCGTTGCCGTCGTGACCATGGCCGACAACAGCGACGACCCGCGGCAGATCGAGCAGCTCGCCGCGCTGGTCGAACGGGGTGCTGCCGTGGCCGCCGCGTCCCGGTACTCCAAAGGCGGCAGCCAGATCGGCGGGCCGATCGGCAAGAGCCTGTTGTCCCGGCTGGCTGGCCGGTCACTGCAGCTGCTCGCGCGGGCTGGCACCAGGGACGCCACCAACTCGTTCAAGGCCTACTCGACCTCCTTCATCAGGGAGGTCGGCATCGACTCGCGCCAGGGCTTCGCGATCGGCATCGAGCTCACAGCCAAGGCACGGCGTGTGCGCCGGGACGTCGCCGAGATCCCCACCATCTGGCTCGACCGCGAGGAGGGCGAGTCAGGTTTCCGGGTCCTGGCCTGGATGCCGGCTTACCTGCGCTGGTACCTGTTCTGCTTCGGCCGGCGGCTGACAGCCGGTGAGCTCGCGGCCCGCTGCGCCCGCCGCGCGCGGCCCGAGGCCGATCCTGTCCCGCCCGCTTGCGACCCGACTCCGCTGGCGCCCAGGCAGGCGCGCACGAGCGAGTGGGCCGCCTGGCATGTCGTCGCGGCGAAGGACGAGCTCGTCCGCGCTGCCCAGTCACGGGGAGCGGCCGAGTCACGGGGAGCGGCGTGACCGGTCGGGTACTCGTCACCGGCGCGGCCGGGTTCGTCGGCGGCTACGTCGTTGCCGAGCTGCTTCGCCGCCGCTACCAGGTCGTCGGGCTCGATGACCTGTCTAAGTACGGCGAGCCGCGGACGGCCGGCCCCGACCGGCCCGGTTACCGGCTCGTTCGCGGCGACGCCCGCGATGCCGGGCTGATCACCGAGCTGCTCGCCGGCTGCGAGCACTTTGTCGCGGCAGCCGCCATGGTCGGCGGCATCGGCTACTTCCACGCCTACCCGTACGACCTGCTCGCCGCCAACGAGCGGATCACGGCAGCGGCCTGCGACGCGGCCATCGTGGCCCACCGGGACGGCGCGCTGCGCAAGGTCACCTTCCTGTCCTCCTCGATGGTGTATGAGAACGCCGACTGCTTCCCCTCCCGCGAGGGCCTGCAGCTCCAGGTCCCGCCGCCGGCGACCGCCTACGGCTTCCAGAAACTGGCGGTGGAGTACTTCGCCAGGGCGGCCTGGCAGCAGTACGGGCTGCCGTTCACGATCGTGCGGCCCTTCAACTGCGTCGGTGTGGGGGAGACCAGGTCGGTGCGGGATGGCCGGGCTGACCCCGGGGAGGTCCGGCTGGCCAGCAGCCATGTCGTCCCTGACCTGGTCCACCGGGTGCTGACCGGCCAGGACCCGCTGCACCTGCTGGGCTCGGGCGAGCAGGTGCGGCACTACACCTACGGCGGCGATCTGGCCAGGGGCATCGTGACGGCGATGGAACATCCCGCGGCGGCTGGCGAGGACTTCAACCTGTCGACCGATCGCGGCACCACCGTGACCGAGATCGCCACGCTCATCTGGCACAAGATCAACGGGCCTGACTCACCGCCCAGGCTGGTCCACGACGAGCCGTACCCCGACGACGTGCAGCGCCGCGTACCCGATACCGCAAAGGCAGAGCGGCTGCTCGGCTTCGCGGCCACGACGACCCTCGACCAGATGCTCGATGAGGTCATCGCCTGGGTGCAGGAGGCGATCGAGGCGGGGCTGATGTGACGGCGCAGCGAACTCCGGCCCGCCGCAGGTTCACCCGGCGGCCGCTCAGCCGCCGTTCTGGCCAGGTTACGCCGGGGCCAGGCGAGCAGGTGCGGGCCGACCTGGAGCCGGCCGGGCTGGGGCCAGCCGAGCGAGGAGGTGAGTCGCCGCCGGCCGAGCCGGGGCCGGGCGAGCAGCCCGAGGCCGGGCCGGCAGCGCGGGCAGGGACCGCACCGGACCCGGCGCCCGGGGCCCACTCCGCCGTCACCGGCCCGCTGGCGCAGGTGGTCCTGGCACCCAGGCGGACCGGGGTCCGGCTGCCGGTCCTCCCGATCGGGGTGACCGCGGCGGCGATCCTGGTCATCTCGGCGCCCAGGCTGCTGCTACGCCGCGCCTCGATGCTCCCGCTGAGGCCACCCCGCCTCCGGGTGCCCGGCCTCCAGGTTCCCAGGCTGCGGCTGGCCACCGTCGGTGCGGCCGCTACCTGGGCAGTAGCCGCCGTGACGCTGTTCGTCATCTACCTGCACGTCGCACGCACCGCCGCCGTGACCTCCGACGGGGCTTCCAACGCCCTGCAGGCATGGGACATGCTCCACGGCAACCCGCTGCTGCGCGGATGGCAGCTGTCCGACGTCTCGTTCTACCCGACCGAGCTCGTGCAGTACCTGCTGATCGAGCGGCTCCGCGGGCTCAGCCCTGACGTGGTGCCCATCGCCAGCGCGATGACCTACACGCTGCTCGCGCTGCTGGCCGCCATGCTCGCCAAAGGACACGCTACCGGCCGCGACGCGATCGTCCGCTGCGTACTGGCCGCCGGCATCGTGCTGGCGCCTCAGCTCGGCGACGGGATCTACGTGCTGATGGGTTCACCCGACCATATCGGCAGCACGGTGCCGGTCATGGTGACGTTCCTGGTGCTTGACCGCGCGCCACGGCGCTGGTACGCGGCGATCGCGGCCGGCCTGATCCTGTCCACGGGGCTGGTCGCCGACGGCATCGTCCTCTACACGGGGATCATGCCCGTGCTCGCGATCTGCACCGTGCGGATCTACCGGTCCAGATTCCAGCTGAAGAAGCGATGGCGCGCATCGAGTTTCGAACTGGTCCTGGCCGCGGCCACGGTGCCGGCGATCTGGCTCGCCCGCACCGCGCTGACGATGATCGCCAGTCACGGCGGCTTCAGCGTCTGGCCGGTCTCGCCCCTGCTGGCATCACCCAGCGACCTGGGGCGTTCGCTGGCCGTCACCGGTCGCGGCCTGCTGCTGCTGTTCGGGGCCAACTTCTTCGGCCACACCGCCGGGTTCGTCGCCGGGCTTGCCTTCGTGCACCTGACTGGCCTGGGCCTGGCGGCCTGGGCGACCTGCGCGACCATCAGGCGGCTGAGCCGCGCCGACCTCGCCGCAGCACTGCTCGCCGCAGGAATCGTGCTCACCCTGACCGCGTACCTGCTCAGCACGCGTGCCGACGACCTGGCGAGCACCAGGGACATCACGGCCGTGCTGCCCTTCGGCGCGGCGCTCGCCGGACGCGCGCTCGCCGGACGGCTGGTCAGTGCCCGGCTGGTGCCTGCCCTAGCCGTCGTGCTCATCGGCTATCTGATCAGCCTGGGACGTCTGGTTACCCAGCCGCCGGCACAACCGGAGAGCGCCGGGCTCGGCTCCTGGCTGGCCGCGCATCACCTGACCTACGGGCTGGCCGGCTACTGGAACGCCAACGTCACGACCCTGGACACCGGGGGACGGGTCCATCTGCGCTCGGTGCTCGCCAACGGCACGCAGATCACCAGCGACTACTGGGAGGTCAAGTCAGACTGGTTCGATCCGGCGGTGAGTTACGCCAACTTCATCGTGCTCGTCCCGAGTCCGCCGGGATTCAAGCGTTATCCGACGGTAGCTTCGGTCCGGCGCTCGTTCGGCCCGCCATTGCGGATTTATTACGTGAATAGTTACACAATCGTCGTCTGGAATAAGAACTTGCTTGGTGACGTGGTTCGCGGTCACCCATTGCCGCCGCGTACCAATTCGGGAACACCGCCGGCCACGCCGCTTCCCGCGCCACCCGGCGAGTAACGGGCGGCCCAGCCTGCGCAGGCCGGTAGGCTGACCCGATTGCGATCTCAACTCAAAGGAAATTCATGCGACGCCTGACCGCTGCGCTCCTCGCCCCGCTCGCCGTGACCGCGGCACTAGCCGGGTGCTCATCCTCGTCCTCGCAGGCGACGGGCAGCACCAACGAGTCGGTCAAGGTCTCCGGAGCCGAAGGCAAGTCACCAACCGTGCACATCCCGGCGCAGAAGGCGGACAGCGGCCTGGTGACCAAGACAGTGATCCAGGGGCATGGCCCCAAGATCACGTCCGGGGACACCTACCTCGCGAACTTCGACGTCTACCTGTGGCGCGGCAAGACCAGCAAGCTGCTCTACTCCAGCTTCACCGCTACGCCGCAGGTCCTGCCCGTCACGATGGGGCTCACCGGACTGCAGAAGGCGGTGACCGGACAGCGGGTCGGCAGCCGCGTTCTCGCGGTGCTGCCGCCCAAGTACGGCTACGGAACGCGGGGCAACTCCCAGATCGGCGTCCAGCCCACCGACACCCTGGTCTGGGTGGTGGACCTGATGCACGCGTTCCCGCCGGGCGTGAGCGCGTCGGGCCAGCACGTCAGCAACGGCGGCGGCGGTGTACCGACCGTGTCGGCCGGGACGGGCGGCATCCCGCAAGTCCAGGTCCCGAAGTCAGCGCCGCCCAGCAAGCTGGTCGTCAAGACCCTCATCAAGGGCACCGGCGCGCCGGTCAAGGCGGGTCAGTCGATCGTGGCCAGGTACCAGCTGGCGCTCTGGCGAACCGGCAAGGTCATCAACAGCAACTGGCCGTCGTCGACGCAGCCGACCGCACCGCCGACCGTGTTCACCCTGGGCAAGCTTATTCCGGCCTGGAACACCGGCCTGGTCGGCGTTCCTGTCGGCAGCAGGATCCTGATGGTGGTGCCGCCGGCTGAGGGCTACGGCAAGAAGGGCAGCCCCCAGGCTGGCATCAAGGGCACGGACACACTGGTCTTCGTGATCGACGTCCTGGCGACCACCTGAGCCAGCTCGCGGCCCTGGTATCCGATTAGTCCGGTACCAGGGCCGCGGCATGTCGGCCCGGTGCCGCGCCCCGGGATGAATGTGCCATCCATCCCGGCGACAAGTGATGGATGGCACATTCATCCGCATGGGGTTGCGGAGCAGACCGGTCAGTCCGGCACCAGGGCAGCCGCATGCCGGCCAGCTGCCGCGGCGGCCAGGAAGTAGGCCAGGTCCGCATCCAGGCCGCGGCCCATCGTGGACAGCGGGACCGGGCAGCCGGCGAGCACCTCGCGCAGGCCGTCCACACCGACCCTGACCAGGGTGTGCCTGGACCCGAGCGGCTCGGCCGCCGCGGCGACCTCGGCGCCGAAGTCACCAGGCAGGTCGGGTACCACCACGTCCGCCCTGGCCAGCGCGACCCGCCCGTACGCGGTCAGGCTGTGATGCGAGATGCCCCGGTGCCGTTCCCGAGGGTCCGCCTCGCTGATCCGCAGCGAGGCCACCGGGCGGCCGCCGAGCACGGCGGCCGCGTTGACCGCCTCGCCGGCCGCGACACCAGAGAACCCCCACCTGGTGCCCGTGCCGAGGTTCCCCGGGCCCTGCGAGACCACGACAAGCTCGGCGCCCAGCACGTGCCTGGCCGCGAGCAGACCGCTGTGCAGGGTGACCGCCTCCAGATCACCGCCGAACGCCTGCCCGACCGTGATCGTGCCCGCCAGCCAGCCAATCTCCCGCAGCGCCGCGGCGGTCCGCGAGAACCAGATCGGCAGCGCGCCGCCGTCCGGCATCACGTAGACGACCCTGCCATCCGGGCCGGGAGCTGGGCTGGCCGGGCCGGGAGCTGGGCTGTCCGGGCCGGGAGCTGGGCTGTCCGGGCCGGGAGCTGGCTGCCCGCCGGGACCAGCGAGCGCGAGCCGTTGAGCAAAATAGGCGGCCAGCACGGCGGGCAGTGCCGAGTGCAGGTCGGCGACCACGACCGGGATGCCGTCCAGGCTGTCGGCCTCGCGCAGGATGTCGTGGTAGGCCGAGCCCTGCTCGTCGGCGCCGAGCACAGTGGCCTGAAGCGGGGTGTACCGGGCCTTGACCAGGTGCCCGGGTTCCGTTGAGTCCGGGGGCAGCCGGTCGGGAACCGCGACGACCAGCGCGTAGCCGCCCGTCCCCAGGCCAAGGTCGAGCGCGCCGGTGTTGAGCAGTACCGTGTCGCCGATCTCGGGCTGGCCGGTCAGCCTGGGGTAGGCGAGCGCGCGGACCTGGGTGCCGGCCACCGTCACGTCAAGCTCAGCCGCCCCTGGCCACTGCCGCCTGAGCGCCGTCACCATGCCGCTCCGCCACCTGATCACTGTCGCAGGCTAGCCGCAGCGACCGCGGAACGTGTCACAATCCGACGCGTCATCGCTCGAACGCGTTATCGTCGACCGGAGACGAGCAGTGCGGCTAGGGGTGGCGATGTCAAAGCAGAAAACGGAGCGTCTGCTCAGCCTGGTCGTCTGCCTGCTGTCCGCGCGCAGATACCTGACCGCGGGGCAGATCCGTGACGCCGTGCCCGGCTACCCGGAGACGTTCGACGCGTTCAAGCGGATGTTCGAGCGGGACAAGGACGAGCTGCGCGAGCTTGGCATCCCGCTGGAGACGGGCACGAACACCGGGACCGATGAGGAAGTCGGCTACCGGATCTCACAGCAGGCCTACGAGCTGCCCGAGATCAGGCTGGAGCCCGACGAGGCGGCCGTGCTCGGCCTCGCCGCCCGGGTCTGGCGCCAGGCCGAGCTGGCCGGAGCCGCGGCCGGCGGTCTGCTGAAGCTGCGGGCGGCGGGCATCGACGCCGAGGAGACGACCCAGCCGGGGATCGAGCCGCGGCTGCAGACCGGCGAGGCCGCGTTCGCCCCGCTCTGGCAGGCGGTCAGGGACCGGCGGCCGGTGGCGTTCGGCTACCAGGCAGCGGGCCGCGCGGTGCCCCAGCGCCGGAACCTGGAGCCGTGGGGCGTGGTGAACAGGTACGGCCGCTGGTATGTAGCCGGGTTCGACCGGGACCGGGGCGAGGAGCGGGTGTTCAGGCTGAGCCGGATCGACGGTCCGGTCAGCTTCACCGGGCCGCCGGGCTCGGTCACCGTCCCGGCCGGAACGGACGTGCACAAGACGGTTCAGGATACCGGCGGCGCACCGCCGTCGGTGCGGACGGCCGTGCTGCGGATCCGCACCGGGGCTGGCTACGGGCTGCGCCGCCGGGCGAGCTCGGACCGGCCGGGCCAGGACGGCTGGGACCTGGTCGAGGCGCCGTTCTCCGACGCCGGCTGGTACGCCGACTACATCGCCTCGTTCGGCGCGGACGTCGTCGTGCTCGAGCCGGCCGACCTGCGCGAGGCCGTCATCCGCCGGCTGAAGGGAGCGCTGGCATGAGCCCGCGATCGGGCCGCGAGGCCGGGCCGGGACGGCCGGCCGGATCGGGCCGCGCGGCCGGGGCGGGACGGCGGGCCGGGGCGGGACGGCCGGGGCGGGCGGCCAGGTCGGGGACGGCGACCGACCGGCTGCAGCGGCTGCTGGCGCTGGTGCCCTACGTCGTCAGCCGCGAGGTCGTCGGGCTGGCCGAGACCGCGGCCGCCTTCGGGGTGAGCGAGAACGAGCTCGTCGACGACCTGAACATGCTCTGGTGCGTCGAGCTCCGGTCTCCTGATCCGTACTGCCCGATCGACTTGTCGTACGAGGGCGGCGAGATCATGGTCAGCCAGGCCGAGTCGATGGACCGGCCGCTGCGGCTCGGCACGGACGAGGCGAGCGCGCTGCTCATCGGGCTGCGGATCCTGGCCGAGCTGCCCGGCCCGCAGGACCGGTCGGCGCTGCGCAGGACCATCGCCAAGCTGGAGGCAGCGGCCGGCGAGGCGGCCGCTGCCAGCGCGCAGGTCGCCGTGCACATGGACGGCCGGGCGCCGGCCGACGTGCAGGCCCAGGTCGCCGACGCGATGCGCCGGGGCCGGCGACTGCACCTGTCCTACTACGTCCCTGGCCGGGACGAGGCGACCGAGCGGGACGCTGACCCGATGCGGGTTCTGCTCGTGGAGGGCAGAACGTACCTGGAGGCATGGTGCCGCAGTGCCGAGGCGGTCAGGCTGTTCCGGCTGGACCGGGTGCTCGGGCTGACCGTCCTCGAGGTCGCCGCCGAGGTTCCGGCCGAGGCCAAGCAGGTCGACGTCGACTCCGGGCTGTTCCGGCCCTCAGCCATGGACGTGCGGGTCGAGCTCGAGGTGGCCGAGGCCGGGCGCTGGGTCGCCGACTACTACCCGTCCGAAGAGGTCACGGACCTGGGCGACGGGCGGCTCCGGGTGGCGCTCAGGACCCCGGATACCCGGTGGGTCAGGCGGCTGGCCCTGCGGCTCGGCGAGGACGGGCGGGTGATCGCCCCGGCCGAGCTGGCCAGGGAGGTCGAGGAGGACGCCGCCGCCGCGCTGGCGCAGTACGCGTGATAGATCGGGATGACCCGGTAGCGCATGTAGAATACGGTGCGGGCAATCTGGCACGCGGTCGGCTCCGAAGTACACGCTGACCACGAGCAAGTTGCTTCCCGACTGATTGGGGACTGGCAATGGGTTTCTTCGACGCTCCTTGGCACATCATCCTTCTGCTGGGGGTAGCGCTGCTCCTGTTCGGCTCAAGCAGGCTGCCTGGAGCCGCGCAGGCGCTCGGCAAGTCCATGCATATCTTCAAGAAGTCTCTCAGGGGACTCGACGAGGACAAGCAGCCGGACAGCGGACCTGGTGGCCAGGCGACTGCTGTCCAGCCATCCCAGCCGCAGCTGACAAGCCCGTCGGCCGACCTGTCCCGGCAGGCGCAGATCGATGCCCTCCAGCGGCAGCTCAGCGACCTGCAGCGGCAGTCAGGAGGCGGTGACGCACCGCAGCAGAGCGGTTCGACTTCGGCCGGGCAGCGCGACACCCGGTCGTACTGAGCCAAGGGACGGTGATGTCCGCTCGCCAGGACAGCCCGGCCACCGTGAGCAATCCGGCGCCGAGCGATAACTCGCGTAGGCTCCGCCTGCCCCGCAGCCGCCGGGTGGTGAATCCGGAGGCTCGGATGTCGCTCATCGAGCACATCCGCGAGCTGCGCAACCGCGTACTCAAGGCTCTGCTCGCCGCGTCTGTGGGCGCGGTCGCGGGCTGGTTTCTGGAACCGGCCGTCTGGAAGGTCATCCAGGCGCCTTACTGCAAGCTGCCGATGAAGCTTGTCGGCGCGGCGGTACCCCACGGCACTAGCTGCCCGCTCTACGTGACGGGCCTATTCGACTCGCTGTTCCTACGGCTGAAGCTGGCCATCGCCATAGGAATCATCATCGCGGCGCCGATCTGGCTGTATCAGTTGTGGGCGTTCCTCGCCCCTGGGCTGCATGCCAGGGAGCGGCGCTGGGCTTATTTCTTCGCCGGCGCGGCCATCCCGCTGTTCGCGATGGGCGGCGCGATCGCGTACTTCGCGATGACCAAGGGCCTGCGATTCCTGCTAAGCGTGGTGCCGCACAACGTCGTTCCGATCATCACGATCAACACCTATCTCGGCTATGCCTCGGCAATGCTGCTGATATTCGGCCTCGCCTTCGAGCTCCCGCTTGTGATGATCCTGCTCAACGTCGCAGGAATCCTGACTCACCAGCGGTTCGCCAAGTGGCGGCGGATGATCGTCTTCGGCGTGTTCGCGTTCGCCGCCGTGGCGACGCCGAGCCCTGACCCGATCAGCATGCTTCTGCTCGCCGTGCCCTGCGTCGTACTTGTAGAGGCCGCCGAGGTGTTCGCCTGGGCGAACGACCGGCGGCGTGCCCGGCGCGGGGTGGTCTATCCCGGTCTGACCCCCGAGGAGATCAGCGAGTACGGGCTGGACTCCGAACCTGCCATGGCCCCCGACTTCGACGACATCGAGGCAGGCCGCTAGCCGCCGCATCACCCTCGGCGGGCGCACGTACGCCTCGCTTAGGCGAAGACTTTGGCTAGGCGAAGGTAATGCGGTCGCCGGCGACGCAATCTCTTCACCTAACGGGTCGCTAGGTCGCCGGCGATGCTCAGCCTTCGCCGGACGGGACATCTGGATGGCTCTATGAGCTATGCCCGCCGTTCAGCAGCGCCCGGCGGCCCTTAGCCTTGATCACATGAGCAAGCCGGGAAGCCCCGCCAGCCCCGCCAGCCCAGCGGACCGGTATGCCGCTCACATGCGCAGCAGGAAGACCGACGAGCGCGCGCTGGCCGCGTTCCGGGCTCTGTATGACTTCGAGTTCGACGACTACCAGGTCGCGGCCTGCCGTGCGCTGGCTGACGGGCACGGCGTGCTGCTGGCGGCGCCGACCGGGTCGGGAAAGACCGTGGTCGGCGAGTTCGCCGTGCACCTGGCGCTGACGCAGGGCCGCAAGTGCTTCTACACCACGCCGATCAAAGCGCTGTCCAACCAGAAGTACAACGACCTGGTCAGGCGCTACTCGGCGGCCAAGGTCGGCCTGCTGACCGGCGACAACAGCATCAACGGCGAGGCGCCGGTCGTGGTCATGACCACCGAGGTGCTGCGGAACATGCTCTACGCCGGATCGCCGACCCTGGCGGGCCTGAGCCACGTCGTACTCGACGAGGTGCACTACCTGGCCGACAGGTTCCGCGGCGCGGTCTGGGAGGAGGTGATCATTCACCTGCCCGAGTCGGTCGCGCTCACCGCGCTGTCCGCGACGGTCAGCAACGCCGAGGAGTTCGGCGACTGGCTGGCCTCCGTGCGGGGCGGCACGAGCGTGATCGTCGACGAGCACCGGCCGGTGCCGCTGTGGCAGCACATGATGGTCGGCAGCCGGCTGTACGACCTGTTCGCCGGGCCGCTCGCCCACGGCGGGGCGGAGGACCCCAGCGCCCCCAGGCATCCGCAGGTCAACCCGGAGCTGATCAGGGTCGCCCAGCGAGACTCCCTAACCTACCGCGGGCCAGGTTCGCGGCCTGGCCGTTCCTCGCCGGACGGGCGCGGCCGGCGGCCGGGGCCGCGCGGCGGCCGGGGCGCCGGAGGCTGGAGCGCCGGGGGTCGGGGGGCGGGCAGCCGCCCGGGCGCGCCCAGGTTCGCCCCGCCGCGGCGGGCCGAGGTGGTCAGCCGGCTGGACCGGGCCGGGCTGCTGCCCGCGATCACGTTCATCTTCAGCCGGGCCGGCTGCGACGCCGCGGTCCAGCAGTGCCTGGCCGCGAACCTCCGGCTGACCACGGCCGAGGAGGCCGAGCAGATCGCCGCCATCGTCGCCGAGCGCACCGCTGACATCCCGTCGCGGGACCTCCCGGTTCTCGGCTACGACGACTGGCTGGCCGGCCTGGTGCGGGGCATCGCGGCTCATCACGCCGGCCAGCTTCCGGCGTTCAAGGAAGTCGTCGAGGAACTGTTCGCCGCGGGCCTGATCCGCGCGGTCTTCGCCACGGAGACGCTGGCGCTCGGCATCAACATGCCGGCCAGGACGGTCGTGGTCGAAAAGCTCGACAAATGGAACGGCGAGACGCACGCCGCCCTGACCGCGGGGGAGTACACCCAGCTCACCGGGCGGGCCGGGCGGCGCGGTATCGACGTCGAAGGGCACGCGGTCGTGCTCTGGCAGCCGGGCATCGACCCGGTGGCGGTGGCCGGGCTGGCCGGGACCAGGACCTATCCGCTGAACTCGAGCTTCCAGCCGTCGTACAACATGGCGGTCAACCTGGTCGGCCAGGTCGGCCATGACCGGGCCTCCCGGCTGCTCGAGTCCTCGTTCGCGCAGTTCCAGGCGGACCGGGCCGTGGTGGGAATCGCGCGGCAAGCCCGACGGATCAGGGACTCCATGGAAGGGCTGGCCGCGAGCTGCGACCGGGGTGACTTCGCCGGGTACGCCAGGATGCGCTCGGAGCTGTCCCAGCGCGAGAAGGAGCTGTCCAAGGACCGGTCCGTGGCGCTCCGGGCCGCCGTCCTGGAGTCGCTGGCCGAGCTCAGCCGGGGTGAGATCATCATGGTTCCCGGCGGGCGCCGGGCCGGGACGGCCGTGGTCCTCGAGCCCGCCGCCAACCCGGCCGCCCCTATCGTGCTCGTGCTGACCGAGCACCGGCAGCTCAAGCGGCTCTCGGCGGCGGACTGCACCGACCCGGTCGTGCCGGTCGAGCGGATGCCGATTCCCGGCCGGTTCAGCGCTCGCTCTCCGCAGCACCGCAAGGACCTCGCCTCCTCGATGCGGAACAAGCTCGCGGGCACCGATCCCGGGCAGCTGCGCCGGGCGGCGAGGGCCGGAAAGACCGGCAGCAGCGGTGACGCCGAGTCCGCCGTCGGGGATCTCCGCCGCCAGCTGCGCGCGCACCCCTGCCACGCGTGCCCGGACTCCGAGGTGCATGCCCGGCAGTCGGAGAAATTCCTTCGGCTGGAAAAGGAGGCCGTCGCGCTCGACCGGCGGGTGGCCGGGCGGGCGCACGTGATCGCCCGGACCTTCGACCGGGTCTGCGGCGTGCTGGCGCAGCTCGGCTACCTGGAGGATGACAAGGTCACCGCCGACGGCCGCATGCTCGCCGGTATCTACTCTGAGCTCGACCTGCTGACCGCCGAGTGCCTGCGCCGCGGCATCTGGGACGCCCTGAACCCGGCCGAGCTGGCCGCCTGCGCGTCGGCGCTGACCTTCGAGACCCGGCGCCCCGACGACTCCGCCCCGCCGCCCAGTGGCCATGACCAGGCTGTGGGGCGAACTGGACGGGATCGAGAAGAGCCACCGGCTGTCGTTCCTGCGCGAGCCGGATTTCGGCTTCGCGTGGAAATCCCATGCATGGGCGTCCGGGCGCCCGCTTGACGTGCTGCTCGGCGACGACATGACGCCCGGCGACTTCGTCAGGGCCGTCAAGCAGCTCATCGACCTGCTCGACCAGATCCGCCAGGCGGCGGGCGACACGGCGCTCGCGACGACGGCGGGGGCGGCAATCGGCGCACTGCGCCACGGCGTGGTCGCCTACACCTCCGTCCAGTAAGGAGCAACCTATGACAGCCGACGATGCAGTTGACGCGCCCGGGCGGACGTTCATCCGCAGGCTCGGCCCCGATGACTGGGAGCTCAGCCGGCGGGTCCGGCTGGCCGCGCTGGCGGAAGCGCCGTATGCGTTCATGTCTACGCTCCAGCGCGAGCAGGGCTTCGAGGAGCAGACGTGGCGGCAGCGGCTCGGATCGGCGACCGCGGCGACGTTCCTGGCCTGGCATGAGGGCGAGGCGGCGGGAATGGCGACCGGAAAGGTCGACGACCCGGACGACGAGTTCGCGGTCCCCGGAGCCTGGCAGCTCGTCGGGATGTGGGTCGATCCGCTCGCTCGGGGGCTGGGAGTCGCTGACGCGCTGATCGAGGCGGTCGCCGGTCACGCCAGCGCCGCGGGTGCGCCGGTGCTCCTGCTGTGGGTGACGGAGGTGAACGACCGGGCCCGCGCCTTCTACCAGCGGATGGGATTCTCGCGGACCGGTGCGCGCCAGCCGGTCAGGCCGACCGAGCCCGACCACTGGGAAGAGCAGATGATCCGCCAACTGCGCTAGCCGGGCCGGGCATTCTGGCAGGATCACCAGGGTGGCTCCGCTGATGCTGCTTGATACCGCCTCGCTGTACTTCCGTGCCTTCTACGGCGTTCCCGAGGACAGCATGACCGCGCCGGACGGGACGCCGGTGAACGCCGTCCGCGGCCTGCTCGACATGATCGCCAGGCTGGTGCGGGCACGCCATCCCGGCCGCCTGGTCGCCTGCATGGACGCCGACTGGCGGCCCGCGTTCCGGGTCGCCGCGATTCCGTCCTACAAGCAGCACCGGGCCAACCCGGACGGCTCCGAGCAGGTGCCGGACACGCTGGTCACCCAGATTCCGGTGATCAGCGAGGTACTCGCCGCCGCGGGCGTCGCGATGGCGGCGGCCGACGGGTACGAGGCCGACGACGTGATCGGGACGCTGGCCGCCAGGGCTAGCGGCCCGGTGGAGATGGTGACCGGCGACCGCGACCTGTTCCAGCTGGTCGACGACGAGCGCGGCATCACGATCCTGTACACCGCGCGCGGTATCGGCAGGCTCCAGGTCATCGACGAGGCGGCGGTGACCGAGCGCTACCAGATCCCCGGCCGCGGCTACGCGGCGTTCGCCGCGCTGCGCGGCGATCCGAGCGACGGGCTGCCAGGCGTGCCAGGCGTGGGGGAGAAGACCGCGGCCGCGCTGGTCCGGGTGTTCGGCTCCGTCGACGGCATGCTGGCCGCGATCGACGCGGGTCACGGCGGCTGGCCAGGCGGCAGCCGGGCCAAGCTGGTCGCGGCACGGAAGTACCTGGAGGCCGCGGTGCCGGTCGTGCGGGTCGCCTCCGACGCCCCGGTGCCGGAGGCTGACGGGACGCTGCCGGCCCGGCCGCCCGACCCGGCCGCGCTCGCCGCCCTGGACGAGCGCTGGGACCTCGGCAGCTCGCTTGGCCGGATGATGTCCGCCCTGGCCGTCCGGCCAGGCTGAGCCGTCCGGTCAGGCCCGGGCAGGGCCGTCCGGGCCCGGTGAGGCAGGCTCCAGCTCGCCGGGCGGGGTCAGCGGCATCCGCCAGGCCAGCTCGTAGTCGAGCTTGGACGGATCGGCGGCCAGGTCGGCCGGCGCGAGGCGCAGCGCCGGCGCCTGGGTGCGGTATGCCGAGATGATCTCGGCCTTGGCCGCGCGCTGCGCGGCGGTGAGCCTGGTGATGACCGGCGTGAGGGCCACCGGATCGAGCTGAGCGGAGGCAATCTGATCCGCCAGCCAGAACGCCGCGTCCAGGTACGACCCGCCGGGAAGGCCAGCCACCCAGGACGGCCAGCCGTAGGCGATCACGTAGGGGAAGTCAGCGTAGAGCATGACGCGCGAGTGCCCGGCGGCGACCGCCGCGCGCATTCCGGCCTGCCTGGCCAGCATGTGATCGCGGTGTCCGCCGATCGCGGACGGCAGCCACACCTCACCGGCCGCCGCGAGCAGCTCGGTCATCCTCTCGACGGCCCGGTCCAGGTCGGGCTCGCCGTCGCGGTACAGCGCCTCGGGCTCGTCCAGATGGAGACCCGTAGCCGACAGCAGCCGCATCGCCGCGGTGTCTTCGGCCAGCCGCTCTCGCTGGCGGTCCACCGAGTCGGCCGCCCCGGTCAGCCGGTCCCACCAGCTGACCGGGCTGCCCGATGCGGGCAGGGCCGTGAAGACCGTGACGATGGTCGCGCCGCCGCGGCCGAGAGCGACGCTGGCCGACAGGGCGGCGTCGTCGAGATGCGGTGAGACCGCCGCGATGCTCATGACTGACCGGCTTTCATGGTTGATCAACCTAATTGGCAGCCCGTGGTTGTCCCGCCCGGGGGCGCGGCATTGTCGTCCGACCCGCGTGAGGCTCTTGACTGCTACGGTCAGGACCGGCTCGAACGGTTGCAGGCGGTCCGCCGCGAGGCATCCGACGCGGCCCAGCTAGCCGCTCATCCGCAGGCGCAGATCGCCGGGCTTGACTCGCCGCGGTCGCAGCAGGCCGATGTCCAGGCAGCTGAGCTGCGGCGGCGGCTGGCCGAGGTACACCGCGGCTCTGGCGCACCTGTCCGTCGCGGAGACCCTGAGCGCCGCCGGCCTCGCGGACGATGACGACGACAACGAGAACGACGCCAGCGGGCCGGGCGGCCTGGCGATCGCGGAGGCGGCGGGCAAGGTTCGTGACGTCGCCACCGATGCGGGTACCGCTCCG
>Ga0307373_10005556_pt1 | contig 20554 bp, 15 predicted proteins | sample OX2MG_FD_202534 | JGI IMG/M metagenome (GOLD analysis project Ga0307373, IMG submission 202534) | Soil microbial communities from Risofladan, Vaasa, Finland - OX-2 | ecosystem: Environmental > Terrestrial > Soil > Coastal area > Acid sulfate soil | place: Finland: Risofladan, Vaasa | collected...
AGGACGCGAGAACCCGCGTGCGGCCCCTGCTGAGTTACGGTGCTGTTGACACCCAGGCGTTATCGGGCGCGCACGCCGGGCTCTCGGCAACTAGACTACGGAAGGTTCAAGACATAAGGGTGTTCGGCATAATCTAGCGGCTGGGTCACACTGTCCGAGCGGATCACCCGATTCTCACCGAGCGCAGACGGACGTCCAGCACACTGCGGAGTCAAAGGGGTCGGAGTCAAAGAGGCCAGGCTCGCATTTTCCATAGTTCCAGTCTTCGCGCGCCAGCGCGAAAGATGCTCAGCGGCTTTACTTTAGCCGGTACTCCTTGCCGTGCCAGATGCGACTAACGGTCAGGATTTGGCCGTCGGTGAAATAGCGCACGACGTAGTCGTCGGCAACCCATCGGCGCATACCGCTGACCTCGTCGATCGCGCGGCCCGAGCGCCACTTCAAAACCACCGATCCGCAAGCGGCCATCCTCTTCAGCGCGGTAGATCAGAATTGCCCATCAGGAACTCGTCGACCGCACGCGCCGCCTGCCGACCTTCGCGGATCGCCCACACCACCAGCGACTGGCCGCGACGGGTGTCCCCGGCAGCGAAGATTTTTTCGGCCGAAGTCTGGTAGCCCCCGTGCTCATCCGTCGTCGCTTTGGCATTGCCGCGCGCGTCTTTCTCCAACCCGAACGCATCCACCACCTGCGGCGACGGCGACAGGAAGCCCATCGCCAGCAGCACCAGCCCCGCTCTCATCTCGAACTCGGAGTCCGGCATTTCCTGCATCTTGCCGCCTTCCCAGTTGAGGCGGCAGGCGATGAGTTTGTCGACCTTGCCGTCCTTGCCTTCGAAACGTTTGGTGACGACCGCCCAGTCGCGGTCACAGCCTTCTTCCTGCGAGGACGAGGTGCGTAGCTTGATCGGCCAGTACGGCCATACCAGCGGCTTGTCCTCCTGCTCCGGCGGCTGCGGCATCAGCTCAAACTGAGTAACGCTGAGCGCGCCCTGGCGATTGCTAATACCTACGCAATCCGAGCCGGTATCGCCGCCGCCGATGACGATGACGTGCTTGCCCTTGGCGCTGATCTGGTTTTCGACGGTGTCGCCAGCATCAACGCGATTCTGCTGCGGCAGGAACTGCATAGCGAAGTGGACGCCGTCCAATTCGCGTCCCGGCACCGGCAGGTCACGCGGATACTCAGCACCGCCGGTCAGCAGTATGGCGTCGAACTCCTGCTTGAGCTGTTCTGGAGAGATCGTTTCTTGCGCAGCGCTGGCCACATTCACCAGCGCATCCACACCGACAAACACACGAGTGCGGAAGCTAACGCCTTCCGCCTTCATCTGCTCAATGCGGCGATCAATATGTGACTTTTCCATCTTGAAGCCAGGGATGCCGTAGCGCAGCAGACCGCCGATGCGATCATTCTTCTCGAATACGGTGACGGCATGGCCCGCGCGCGCGAGTTGCTGGGCGGCGGCCAGACCGGATGGACCCGAGCCGACGATGGCCACGGTCTTGCCGGTTTTAGTTGCGGGCGGCTGCGGCACCACCCAACCATTTTCCCAGCCTTTGTCGATGATGTAGCGCTCGATCGACTTGATCCCGACCGGGTCGTCGTTGATGTTGAGCGTGCAGGCCGGCTCACAGGGCGCCGGACAGATACGGCCGGTGAATTCGGGGAAGTTGTTGGTCGACAGCAGAGTGTCCAGCGCCTGCCGCAACTTGCCGCTGTAGACCAGGTCATTCCAGTCCGGAATGATGTTGTTGACCGGGCAGCCGGTCATACAGAACGGCGTGCCGCAATCCATGCAGCGCGCACCCTGCACCTTGGCGGCGCCATCGCTCAGCGCCTCAATGAATTCCTTGTTGTTCCGCAGGCGCGCAGCCACCGGCAGATACGATTCGCTCTGGCGCTTGAATTCCAGAAATCCAGTGATCTTGCCCATGGTGTCTCTCGTGTTCGTTCAGTGCGCCACCGCGGTCAGGCAGCGACGAATTCCTTGCTGTGTGCCGCGGCCATCTCGGTCAGCGCGCGCCGATATTCGTGCGGGAAGACCTTGACGAAATGCCTGCGGGCATTGGACCAGTCGTCCAGCAGATTGCGCGCACGCGTGCTGCCGGTGTACCTGAAATGGCGTTCGACCAACTGCTTGAGGATGGCCTCGTCGGTCTGCGTCTCCTCTCCGCGCAGGATGTGGTGCCAGAGCGTGCGTTCGCCCCTGGCTTCCTGTTCGGCGCGGCTCGGTACCGGCTCCAGCGCAACCATGTCGGTGTTGCACTTCTTGGCAAAATCGCTGGTCAGATCGTAGACATAGGCAATACCACCCGACATCCCCGCGGCAAAGTTGCGGCCGGTGACACCCAGCACGACGACGGTGCCGCCGGTCATGTATTCACAGCCGTGATCGCCGGTCCCTTCGACCACAGCGATGGCACCGGAATTGCGTACCGCGAACCGCTCGCCGGCGACGCCGTTGAAGAACGCCTCGCCCTCAGTGGCACCGTATAACACGGTGTTGCCGACGATGATGTTATCGATTGCGCGACCGCGGAAACCCGTGTTGGTACGCACTACAATGCGGCCGCCGGACAAGCCCTTGCCGACGTAATCGTTGCCTTCGCCGACCAAATCCAGCGTGATGCCGTGGGCCAGGAAGGCGCCGACCGACTGTCCCGCTGTGCCCTGCAGCTGAATGTGGATGGTGTCGTCGGGCAGGCCGTCGTGACCGTACTTGCGTGCGACTTCGCCCGACAACATGGTGCCGACGGTACGGTTGACGTTGCGGACGGGCGAGATGAAAGAGACTTTCTCGCCGTGGTCGATGGCCGGTCTGGCCTGTGCGATCAACTTGTGGTCCAGCGCTTTGTCCAGCCCGTGATCCTGCGCTTCAGTGTGATGCGACGGTTCGGTGGCGGCGATCTCCGGCTGATAAAAGATACGGCTGAAATCGAGGCCCTGCGCTTTCCAGTGCGAAATGGCTTGGGCTTTTTCCAGCAGATCGGTACGGCCGATGAGGTCGTCGAACCTGGCGATGCCCAGTTGCGCCATCAACTGCCGCGCCTCTTCGGCGACGAAAAAGAAAAAATTGACGACGTGCTCGGGCTTGCCGGAAAATTTCTTGCGCAGCACCGGGTCCTGCGTGGCCACACCCACCGAGCAGGTGTTGAGATGGCACTTGCGCAGCATGATGCAGCCCTCGACTACCAGCGGCGCCGTGGCAAAACCCATCTCATCAGCACCCAGCATGGCGCCGATAACGACATCACGGCCGGTTTTCATCTGACCGTCAGCCTGCACCCGGATTCGGTTGCGCAAGCCGTTGAGCATGAGCGTCTGCTGGGTTTCGGCCAGGCCCAGTTCCCACGGCGCGCCGGCGTGCTTGATCGAGGACTGCGGACTGGCGCCGGTGCCGCCATCGTGACCGGCGATGACCACATGGTCAGCTTTGGCCTTGCACACGCCGGCGGCGACGGTGCCGACGCCGACTTCTGCTACCAGTTTGACCGAGATCGAGGCGCGCGGGTTGGCGTTCTTGAGGTCGTGGATCAGCTGCGCCAGATCCTCGATGGAGTAGATGTCGTGGTGCGGCGGCGGCGAAATCAGACCGACGCCGGGCACTGAAAACCGCAGGCGCGCGATGTATTCGGACACCTTCTTGCCCGGCAACTGACCCCCCTCGCCAGGCTTGGCCCCCTGCGCCATCTTGATCTGAATCTGGTCGGCCGAGTTCAGGTACTCGGCGGTGACGCCGAAGCGACCAGCGGCAACCTGCTTGATGCGTGAGCGCAGCGAATCGCCTTCCATCAACGGGATATACGCCTGAACCTGCTCGGCACCGATCACCGAGGCCATGGTGGCGTCTTTGCCGACGGCATTGCCTTTGAGCTCTTCGCGATAACGTGCCGGGTCTTCACCGCCCTCGCCGGTGTTGGACTTGCCGCCGAGGCGGTTCATCGCCACTGCCAAGGTGGCATGTGCCTCGGTACTGATCGAGCCTAGCGACATGGCACCGGTGGCGAAACGCTTGACGATCTCTTTGGCCGGCTCGACCTCCTCCAGCGGAATCGCTTTCGACGGGTCGATTTTGAACTCGAACAGACCGCGCAGCGTCATGTGACGCTTGCTCTGGTCGTTGATGATCTGCGCGTATTCCTTGTAGGTGCTGTAGTTGTTGGCGCGGGTCGCGTGTTGCAGCTTGGCGATGGCGTCAGGTGTCCACATGTGTTCGTCGCCACGCAGGCGAAAGGCGTAGTCGCCGCCGGCGTCGAGCATACCGGCGAGCACCGGATCGTTGCCGAAGGCCGCCCGATGCAGGTGCAGTGCTTCTTCCGCCACCTCGAACACGCCGATACCCTCGACGTTGGACGGTGTGCCACGGAAATACTTGTCGATCAGCGCGCGGTTGAGACCGATGGCCTCGAAAATCTGCGCGCCGCAGTAGGACATGTAGGTGGAAATACCCATCTTGGACATGACTTTCATCAGGCCTTTGGCGACGGCTTTCTGGAAATTGGCGATAGCCTTTTCGGGTGTGAGGTCATCGGGCAGCCCGATGCTGGTGGTCTGCGCCATGTCGGCCAGTGTCTCCATCACCAGATAGGGATGGATCGCTTCGGCGCCATAACCAGCGAGCAGGGCGAAATGATGCACCTCGCGCGCCGAACCGGTCTCAACCACCAGACCGGTGGAGGTCCGCAGGCCGTTGTTGACCAGATGCTGATGAATCGCCGACGTCGCCAGCAACGCCGGAATCGCAACGTTATCGGCGTCCATCCTGCGGTCGGAGACGATGATGATGTTGTGACCCGACTTGACTGCATCCACCGCCTTGGCGCACAGCGACGCCAGCCGCGCCTCGATCCCTTCCTTGCCCCAGGCGGCGGGATAGCAGATGTTCAGCTCGCGCGACTTGAATTTGCCGCGGGTATGCGCGGCGATGTTGCGCAGCTTGTCCATGTCATCAAAACCCAGCACCGGCTGCGCCACTTCCAGGCGCATCGGCGGGTTGTCATTGTTGATATCCAGCACATTCGGTTTGGGCCCGATGAAGGACACCAGCGACATCACCAGCGCTTCGCGGATCGGATCGATCGGCGGGTTGGTCACCTGTGCGAACAATTGCTTGAAGTAGTTGTACAGCGGCTTGGACTTGTTGGACATGACCGCCAGCGGCGCGTCGTTGCCCATCGAACTGATCGCCTCCATGCCAGTGGCGGCCATCGGCGCCAACAGCATCTTGATGTCTTCCTGGGTGTAGCCGAACGCCTGCTGGCGGTCGAGCAGAGGCGTCGCATGCGATGCCTCTGCAGAAGCATCGACAGGTTGCACCTTGCTCGGGTTCAGCTTCAACTCTTCTAGCTTGATTCGCACGCGCTGAATCCACGCCTTGTAAGGCTTGGCGTTGGCAAACGTGCTCTTGAGTTCCGCGTCTTCGATGATACGGCCTTCCTCAAGATTGATCAGGAACATGCGGCCCGGTTGCAGACGCCATTTCTTGGTGATGCGTGATTCCGGGATCGGCAACACCCCGGCTTCGGAGGCCATCACCACCAGATCGTCATCGGTGATGATAAAGCGCGCCGGACGCAGGCCGTTACGGTCCAGCGTGCCGCCGATATAACGGCCATCGGTAAAAGCGATGGCCGCCGGCCCATCCCAGGGCTCCATCATCGCCGCGTGATATTCGTAAAAAGCTCGGCGGTTGGAATCCATCAGCGTATGGTTCTCCCAAGCCTCCGGGATCATCATCATCATCGCCTGCGCGATCGGGTAACCGGCCATCACCAACAGTTCCAGCGCGTTGTCGAAGCAGGCGGTGTCCGACTGGCCTTCGTAGATCAGCGGGAACAGTTTTTGCAGGTCATCACCCAGCACATCCGACTGCATCGCGCCACGCCGCGCACGCATCCAGTTGTAATTGCCTTTAACCGTGTTGATTTCACCGTTATGCGCGATCATCCGGTAGGGGTGGGCCAGCGGCCACTCCGGAAAGGTGTTGGTGGAGAAGCGCTGATGCACCAGCGCCAGCGCAGAAACGCAACGCGGGTCCTGCAGGTCCTTGTAATAGACCCCGACTTGGTCGGCTAGCAGCAGGCCCTTGTAAACCACCGTGCGCGCCGACATCGACGGCACAAAGTATTCCTTGCCGTGCAGCAGATTCAGCGCCTGAATCGCGTGTGCCACGGATTTGCGAATGACGTAGAGCTTGCGCTCCAGCGCGTCGGTGACGGTGATATCCGGGCCGTGGCCGATGAAGACCTGGCGGATCACCGGTTCTTTCGCCCGCACCGTCGGCGACATCGGCATGTCGTGGTCCACCGGCACGTCGCGCCAACCCAGCAGGATCTGGCCTTCCTCGCGGATGGCGCGCTCGATCTCCTGCTCGCAGGCGATGCGCGAAGCATTTTCCTTGGGCAGGAACACCATCCCCACGCCGTACTCGTCCAGTGGCGGCAGCTCGACACCCAGCTTCGCCATTTCCTCCCGATACAACTGATCCGGCAGCTGGATCAGCACGCCCGCACCGTCCCCCATCAGCTTGTCGGCGCCGACCGCTCCACGGTGATCGAGGTTACGCAGGATCAGCAGCCCCTGCTCGACGATCGCCTGGCTTTTGTGTCCCTTGATATGCGCAACAAAGCCGACGCCACAGGCGTCATGCTCGTTGTCGGACGAGTAGAGACCGTGCTGCTGGAGTTGATGAACTGCGGCCGCGGTATCACGTTCCATGGCGCATTCCTCGATACTCCACTGAACAGGGTTGCACAGCTTAGTGCAACGCAACACCAAATCCAAGCAAATTAATAAGGGTCAGAACCTAATTGTTTTAAGCTAGCTCACACCTTTAATTTAATTGGGGACGCATTAACAGATCGAACGGTAGCAAAGATAATCTCTACGAATCCGTAGAGCTACTTTTCAATCCACCGACCGGCCTGCCCGCATGAGAGCGTATGGCGCGCCGTTTTGTGTGCTGCTGCAGCACGGCCACGAAATCAGGCTCGCCCAGCGCCCAGCCCTTGAGCGCCGACTCGGTCAAAGCCTTCTGTTGATCGCGCGACAGCCCCTGCGCGACCAGTGCAGAGTAGCTCGCCTCGCGCGCAAACGGCGTGTTGCCCAGCTGCCAGTACAGCGCGTGCGGCGTGAGTATGGGATCTTGACGCAGTCCGGCGTAGTGGCCGTAACTGGACCATGGATAGTCCTCAGCCTTGAGTGCCATCCTGGCGCGTACCGGATTGAGGTCTACATAGACCATGCAGGCGAGCAGATAGCGTTCAGTCTGCACCAGTGTCGATCGGTAGCGGCCTTCCCACAGTGTGCCGCTGCGCTGGTGGCGTTTGTTGAAATACTGCACGTAACGCCGGCCGACCGCTTGCATCATGGTCGGCACGCCGGTCTGCGTTTCCGGCGTTGCCAGCAGATGCAAATGATTACTCATTAGCACATAACTGTGTAGTGCGACCTTGTTTTTTCTGGCGGATTCGTCGAGCAGACCGAGCAGCGTTCGACGATCCTCATCGTCGTGAAAGATTGTCTGCCGGTTGTTCCCGCGCAGAATGATGTGGTGCGGATAACCCGGAACGGTCAGACGGGGCAAGCGGGCCATTGGCGAGAGACGGAGGGCAGGAAACGGGGGAGGAGGGGAAAAAGCAGGCCGTCGAACGATGAGCGCGCTCCGCGTAGATCAAGCTCGCGGGCGAGACTTCAACACCATCGACTTCGTCGACGGCCCTCTCCCGCAAGCGAGAGAGGCGTCCAAACTTTCGTGAATATTAACGCCGCGAGCGGCGCCAGATCGAGGAGGCTAGCGGTGGTGGCACATCATTTATCGCAAACGCCGCGGGTTGAACAGACGCTCGTATTCGTCGATGGCGTAGCGATCCGTCATCCCCGCAATGTAGTCCGCAACCACGCGAGCGCGACCGGCGTCGCCCTGTTTTTGCTCAAGCTGGCGGGCGCGATCAAAAAACTCCGGCGGCATCAATCGCGGATCGGGGAATAAAACGGCAAACAGCTCGCGCACGACATTCTTGGCTTTGGCAGTCATGCGGTAAACCAGGTGATGTTTGTACAACTGCTCGCGTAAAAATCGCTTGAGTTCGAGATTGTCACGTTCTACACCTTCGCTGAAGCCGATCACGGGCTGCGCCTGCATTCGCACCGTCGCAGCGTCCGCCGGCGCCAGCTGTTCGAGCCGCGCACGCGCGTTTCCGACCAGATCACCGACCAGTTCGTTGATCATGCGGCGCACGGTTTCGTGACGCTGTTGCTTGGACATGACATGCGGGTACGCAACCAGCACATCGTCGTGATGGTGTCTGAACAAGGGTAATTCACGCAGCTGCTCGATACTGATCAGCCGCGCACGCAGGCCGTCATCGACATCGTGATTGTTGTAGGCGACTTCATCGGCAACATTGGCAAGCTGCGCTTCCAACCCGGGTTGCTGTCGCTGCAAAAAACGTTCGCCGACATCACCCAGCTCGCGGGCACGTCGTTCCGAACAGTGTTTGAGGATGCCTTCGCGCGTCTCGAAGGTGAGATTCAACCCCGCGAACGCAGCGTACTTGTCTTCCAGCTCATCGACCACTCGCAGCGACTGGAAATTGTGCTCAAAGCCGCCGTAATCGAGCATGCACTCGTTGAGTGCGTCCTGCCCGGCGTGACCGAAAGGCGTATGGCCGAGATCGTGCGCGAGGCAGATCGCTTCGCAGAGATCCTCGTTGAGCCGCAGCGCGCGCGCTACGGTGCGGGCGATCTGCGCCACTTCCAACGAGTGCGTCAGGCGGGTGCGGAACAGATCGCCCTCGTGATTGACGAACACCTGGGTCTTGTACTCGAGCCGCCGGAACGCGGCGCTGTGGATGATGCGGTCACGGTCGCGTTGGTATTCTGAACGGTAGGCCGGTGCGGGCTCGGCATAGCGCCGACCACGCGAATGCGCCGGATCGGCGGCGTAGGGGGCCAAGCTCATCGACGCAGTCTCATTGACCCGGCTCATGCGGATGGATTCAGGGACACGGCTTCAGCGCAGAATTGCGACAAAGTTGCGTCCAGCGCAGTGGGGTTGAAGTCTGCGGTGACCACGGCATCCCCCAGCGCACGCATCATCACCAAGCGCAGTTTGCCGGCCGCGACTTTCTTGTCGCGCGCCATCAGTTCGATAAAATCACTCGGCCGCATGCCTGGCGGCGGACGTGTCGGCAAACCGGCACCGGACACCAGCGCCTCGCAGCGGAGCACGGCATCGGGCGGTAACCATTCCATCCGCGCCGACAGACCGGCCGCCATGCACAGACCGGTGGCGACCGCTTCACCGTGCAGCCAATTCCCGTAGCCAGCCCAAGTTTCAATGGCATGGGCGAAGGTATGGCCGAGATTGAGCAACGCACGCGGACCAACTTCGCGCTCATCCAGCGCGACGATGCGCGCCTTCAGCGCACAGCAGCGCTCAATGGCGTGCGCCAGCGGTTCGGTCTCCAGTGCGCGCAAGCGGTCGAGATTGCGCTCCAGCCAAGCCAGAAAAGCAGCATCACCGAGCAGACCATACTTGATGACCTCGGCCATGCCGGCGGCAAACTCGCGCGGCGGCAATGTCGCCAGTGTGTTGGTATCAGCCAGCACCATGCGCGGCTGATGGAAGGCACCGACCAGATTCTTGCCGCGCGCATGATTGACGCCGGTCTTGCCGCCGACCGAGGAATCCACCTGCGCTAACAGCGAGGTGGGAATCTGCAGGAAGTCGATGCCGCGCTGGTAGATGGCGGCGACAAAGCCGGCGAGATCACCGATGACACCCCCGCCCAGCGCCACCAGCACACCGTCGCGCGGAAAATTGTCGGTCAGCAACCAATCCAGAACCGTCTCGACGGTTGCGAGGATCTTCTGCGCTTCACCGGCTGGCAGCACTCTGGCCTGCGCGGCGTCGATCTGCAAGGCCTGCAACACCGGCGCCAAGTAATGCACTGCGACGTTGGCATCGGTCAGCACGCGCAGCGGGCGTGCTGCGTAGCCAGCGTAATGTTCGGCCTGTCCCAGCAAGCCGTCGCCGATATGGATCGGATAACCGCGCGCGCCCAGTTCGACCTGCAGCGTCAGCATGTCTGGCGCTCGCTGCCGGGGTCTTGAGTTGTAGACAGATCGCGCGCGACTTCACGGGCCAGTATACGGGCGTTGCTATGATCGGTTTCCAGCACCAGATCGGCGATCTCGCGATACAGCGGGTCGCGCTGCACGAACAGGCGTTCAAGAACCGCGCGGCGATCGCCGTCCTGCAGCAAAGGCCGGGTTTCGCTATGACGGGTGCGCATGAATTGTTGATGCAGGCTGGCGTGCAGATAAACGACGTGGCCGCGAGCGGCCAGGTGGTGGCGGTTGTCGGCATTGAGCACGACGCCGCCGCCGGTAGCCAGCACCAGACCCTGCCGTGCGGTCAATTCGTCGATGATCTGCGCTTCGCGGTTGCGGAAGCCGGACTCGCCTTCCTTTTCGAAAATGTAACTGATATCGACGCCGGTACGCGCCTCGATCTCATGGTCGCTGTCGGCGAAAGCGAGTCCCAGATCATCGGCTAGGCGCCGGCCGACCGTGGTCTTGCCGGCGCCCATCGGACCGATCAGGAAGATGTTTGGATGCTGCGCCATAAGCTTGTAGACACCAAGGCCGCGCCCGCCAACGCGGACGTGTCGCCAGTATAGCGAAGCTCCGCCGTCGGCCGCGGCTCAGTTGCCGTCGTCGACCTTGAGCGCCTGGTTGATGATTTTGGGCGTGATGAAAACCAGCAGTTCGGTGCGATTGTTCTGATGCTCGGTTGAGCGGAACAAGGCGCCCAGGAAGGGAATGTCGCCCAGCAGCGGAACCTTGGTCACCGTGTCCATCTTGGTGTTCTGGTAGATTCCGCCCAGTACCACGGTCTGGCCGTTATTCACCAGCACCTGCGTATTGACCCTGCGCGTGTCGATGGCGGGTACGCTGCCACCGTTACCAGTATTGACATTCTTTCCTTGCTCGTCGTCGCGCACTTCCAGATCCATGATGATGCGGCCGTCGGGCGTGACCTGCGGCGTGACATTGAGGCTCAGCACCGCTTTCTTGAACGACACCGAAGTGGCCCCGCTGCTGGTGGACTCTTGGTAAGGAATCTCCGTGCCCTGCTCAATGGTGGCCTGTTTACCGTTGGCGGTGATCACCCGGGGCGTGGAAGTGACTTCGATTTCGCCCTCGGCCTGCAGTGCCTGCAGTTCCAGATCGACAAGATATTTGGCGCCCAGCAAAGCCAGTCCCAGCGTGCCGGCGGGAGCGGCGTTAAGTGGAAGATTGACGTTGTAGCGATTGGCCAGCGCGCCCAGCGTCACCGGAAAATTGCTGCCGTTGTTGAGGAAGCTCTGCACCGTGGTATCGGTGGCAGCATTGCTGCCGGAGGTCGTCACCAAGCCGTTGCTGCCAACACCATTCACTCCGCTGACACCAAATTTCACGCCCAACTGCCGGTCAAAGTTTTTGGTGGCAACGACGACACGCGACTCGATCAGCACCTGCCGCACCGGTACATCCAGCCGCGTCACCAGCGCCCGGATGTCCGCCAGGTTGTCCAGCGTCTCCAGTACCAGCAGCGTGTTGGTGCGTGGATCGACGGTGACCTGGCCGCGCTTGCTGAGGATCGAATTGCCGCCGGATTTGAGGATCGCGGCGATGTCGCTGGCCTTGGCGTAATTGACCTGAATGATCTCCGAGTGCAGCGGCGCCAACTCGATATTCTGCTGCTGGGTCTCCAGCTCGGCTTTCTCGCGCGCCGCCAGTTCCTGCAGCGGGGCAACGAAGATGACGTTGCCCTGCCGGCGTTGCCCCAGACCCTTGGTGCGCAGGATGATGTCCAGCGCCTGATCCCACGGCACATCGTCGAGGCGGATGGCGATGTCGCCTATGACTGAATCCGACACCACCATGTTGACGCCGGCGACGTCGGCAATGATCTGCAACAGCGCGCGCACGTCGACGCTCTGGAAGTTAAGGCTGATCTTCTTGCCGGTGTACTGCGGATGTTCGCGCTGGCGCTGCTCCACCTGTTGTTGTGTCAGCGGCTGCAGTTCGAGCGCAAACTTGTCGCCGGTCTGATAGGAGGTCTGCTGGTAGTTGCCGTTGCTTACCGGCGTCACCACGATCTCAGCCCCGTCACCGACGCGGCGCGTCTCAATGTATTTCACCGGCGTGGCGAAATCGAGCACATCGAGCTGCTTGAGCAGTTTTGCAGGCACGCGAGTGTGGCGGAAGCGAGCGATGATCTTGCCGCCCTGCTGCTGAACATCGACCGACACATGCGGATCGCTCAGGGACACCACCACGCGGCCCTGGCCTTCCTCTCCCCGGCGGAAATCGACCCCGTTGATGGCATAGCTGGGCACGGGCCCGGTGGTGGCGGTGGTGGTGGCGGTGACAGCGCTGCCCGCCAACTCGATCAACACGTCATTGCCTTTGGTCTGGATGGTGTAGGGCACCACCTGCTTGAGATCCAGCACCACCCGCGTGCGGCCCTGCGCCTGTACAGCAGCGTAGGCACGCAGCGGGCCGAGATCGAGGTCGCGGAAACGTGGATTGATGGCCAGCGCCGTATCCGGCAGGTCCACCGACAGGCGCGTCGGCTGGTGGATGGTGAACGTCTGCGGCTGCGGCGCCGGAGCCGAAAGATGCAGGCGCACCAGGATACGATCACCACTCGCGGGCGAGGCATCAATAGATTGCAGACTGCGGCCATCTGCCTGCACCGTACCGACGCACAGCAGCAGCGCCAGAGCCGAGAACCGCCAGCACCCGCGCCCACACGGAGGTCTGCCCGGCCGCTTCGCAGGCGCCGGGTTTCGGGTATCAGTCACCGTTGGACTCAACATTTGTGCGTGCTCCACATTGCGCATTTCATTGGGCAAGGCTCATGACTGTGGCGCGCCGCTGCCATCCGTTAAAGCCGTCCGGAACGAGTTCCGAAAGATCGACTTCACCGTCCGTGATCCGGACGACCTTGCCGTAGTTCTGGCCCATGTAATTTCCCACGGCAATGCGATGAATGACGCCGTCGGGGGCCTTGATCATGGCATACACCGTACCGTTGAAATCGATGGTGCCGACCATCTTCAGGGCATCCAGCGGGTACGCTTCCAGCGGTTCCCTGTCACGGCTCAGATCCGGATGCAGCCCCTTGACGCCGGCGGGCCCACTGGGTTGGTTCTGCGGCGCCAACTCGGGCACGAACGGATCGCGTCGGCTGCCGGCGACGTAAGCATACGGCGTGTAAGGCTTGATCTGCGGCATCGGCAGCACCGGCGTCACCTTGCGCGCCTTGATCTGCGCCACGTACCCCTGCAAATCGCTCATATTTCCGCCGCAGGCCGACAGCGACAACGCCATCAGCACGGGTAACGATAGGCGCGTCCAGGCTTTCACCGGCGCCCCTTGTTGGATTCTTTCTTCCTGGCCGCAACTTCGGATTCGTCCAGATAGCGGTAGGTCATAGCCAGAGCACTCATGCGCAGCACGCCGTTGCCAGCCTTGCCGTCGACCGGAGTAATGCTCACCTGGTCGATAGTGACGATGCGCGGCAGAGCCGCCACCGCGCTGACGAAGGCCCCCATCTGATGGTAATGGCCGGTGACCACGATCTTGTTGGGAATCACCGCGTAAAAATCCTCGGGCTGCTCGACCAGCGGCTGGAACAGCTCCTCATCGAGCCCCGCGGCGATGCGCGCCTGCGAAATGTCGTTGAGCAGGTTGGCCACTTCGCTCTTGCTGGGCAGCTGCTTGAGCATGTCACCAAAGTCATGCTGCATCTGCGCCAGCTGCTTTTTGTAAGCATCAAGTCCGGCCACTTTGTGCTGCTTGGTTTCGAATTCGTGACGCAGTTGCGGTTCCTGCCGTTGCGCCTGCTGCAGATCGGCGTAGCGCGACGCAACGCCGAAATAATAGCCACCACCGAAGATCACCAGCACCACAAGTACACAGAAGAAGTAATAGACCCACTGCGACCAGCCGCCGGGATTGTTCCAGTCGAGTCCCTGCAGCTCATCGAAGGCGGCGCGGAAATCGATGTCGGCGCGCTTCACGGCTTGCCCTCCGGTGCGGATGCCGTCAGGTTTTTGACTTCAAGCGTGAAATCGGAACGATGCTGATGATTCTGTTCGCTGGTCGTGATCACCACCAACCGGGGGTTGGCAAACCACGGCGAAGCATCGAGGTTCTTGATGTAGGCGGAAACCCGGCCGTTGGACTGGGCCACGCCTTCCAGGGTGACATTATTCCCCTGCTGCTTGAGCGAGGTCAGATAGACGCCATCGGGCAAGGTATTGACGATCTCGTCGAAGAAATGGACGGTGGCGGCACGGCTCTGCTGCAGATGCTCGATCACCTGCATGCGCGACAGCAGATCGTCTCTGAGCTTGCCCAGCTCCTTGATCTGTCTGATCTGTTTGTCGACGTCGGCGATCTGCTGTTTGAGGTAATGATTACGCGCCTGCTGGTTATTAACTGCAGCCCCCAGTCCAAGCATCACCACCACCACCACCACCACTGCCGCGGCAACCGCCAAACCAAGCAGGCCGAAGAATTCCTTCTTGCGCCGCTCGCGCCGTTCGCTGCGCCAATCGAGCAAATTGATCCGGGTCATGGCATCGGCTCATTCAACTTCGTCGAAGGCGCGCAACGCCAGACCCGTCGCTATCAGTAGCGACGCCTCCTCGCGCGCCAGCTGCTGCGGCCGCACCCGTTGCGCCACCGACATGCTCGCGAACGGATGCGCGATGATCGTGGGGATCTCAAGCCGTTGCTGGATCGCTTCGGCAACACCGACGATCTGCGCGCAGCCGCCGACCAGAATCAGCTGCGATATCTGCTCATGCCGCCCGGGGCTGGCGTAAAAGAACTGCAGGGAGCGATCAACCTGTTGCGCCATGTCGTCAACGAAGTGCGCCAGCAGGCCGCTCTCGTAATCTTCCGGCAGCTCACCAAAGCGCTTGGCGCGGCCTGCCTCCGCGAAACTCATGCCGTACTGCCGCATCACTTCGTGGGTGAGTTGTTTGCCGCCGAACGCCTGCTCGCGCGTGTAGACAATCTGCAGATTTTTCAGTACCAGCATAGCCGTGGTGGTGGCGCCGACATCGACCAGCGCGACGGTGGCATCGTGTCCACCGCCGGGGATCTGTGCAGTCAGCAATTGGCAGGCGTTCTCCAGCGCGTAGGCTTCGATGTCCACCACTTTCGCGATCAGGCCGGCGATCTCCACCGCAGCAACGCGCGATTCCACCTGAACCTTGCGGCAGGCGGCCAGCATCACATTGACGCTGGTATTGTCAGTGGCGTTCTCGCCAAACACCTGAAAATCCAGATTGACTTCGTTGATCGGGTAAGGAATGTACTGGTCCGCCTCGGCCTTGATCTGATCTTCCAGATCCTGCGGGCGCAATCCCGCCGGCATGCTGATCTGCTTGGTGATGACCGAAGAACCGGCCACCGCCACCGCCACATTGCGGGTACGTGTCCCCGCACGGCCGACCACACGGCGGATGACCGCAGCCACCGCCTCCGGTTCCACGATCTGGTTGTCGACCACGGCGTCGGCCGGCAGGGGTTCAATTGCAAATGCCTCAACCACATACTGGCCCGCACGCCGACTCAGCTCGATCAATTTGACTGAGCTGGAACTGATATCCAGACCGACGAGTTCATTCCGTTTGCCGCTGAACAGCGACCTGAACGAAGCCATCCGATCTATTCCCCCAACATTTAACCCGCGCAGAGCACTAATGACTCTTCCCCGTTTTCGCCCTAATATAGCGGAGCCCTGCTGTTAAGCAACTATAAGCAGCTTTGGCAAGTAACTGATCGTTACACTAAAGTGATCGACAAGTGGGGCACCCGAGGGGGCCGGATGGTGCGCCGGCAACCTGATTTGCCCCGGAATCCCGCCAGATCAAGAATCATCCCGAAGGTTTACGCTTGAAACTCGCAGCCCGCATCGTCCTCGTTCTCGTTGCCCTGGCCGTACTGGGCGCGGGTCTTGCTTGGATGGGCTATCAGGCCGCACGCCACTATTACGGACCTCAGTTGCCGCCGGTCTCGGCGCTGCAGAATATCCATCTCGGTGCGCCTTTGCGCGTCTACACCGAGGACGGCAAGTTGATCGGCCAGTTCGGTGCCGAGCGGCGCCACCCCTTGACCTACGATCAGATCCCCAAGCGCTTGCGCCAGGCCTTCCTGGCCGCTGAAGACAGCGATTTCTTCCATCACGCTGCAGTCGACTGGCCAGGACTGCTGCGCGCCGCGTTCGTACTCGCCACCACCGGCCAGAAGAAACAGGGGGGCTCCACCATCACCATGCAGCTGGCGCGCGACCTGTTCCTGTCGCCGGAAAAAACCTACGTGCGCAAGATTAAGGAAATCCTGCTGGCGCAGCGTCTTGAAAAAACATTGAGCAAACAGCAGATTTTGACGCTGTACCTAAACCGGGTGTTTCTCGGCAATCGCGCTTACGGCGTCGGCGCTGCCGCACAGGTCTATTACGGCAAGGATGTTGACAAACTCACGCTGAATGAAATGGCGACGCTGGCCGGCCTGCCCAAGGCGCCGTCGCGCGACAATCCCATCGCCAGTCCGCCGCACGCCAAACAGCGCCGCGACTACGTCCTCGGCCGCCTGCACGATCTCGGCGAGATCAGCGACGCCGACTATCAGGAGGCGCTGGCCGAACCGGTTGCGGCTCACGCCCATGCGCCGGGGGTCGAGATCAACGCCGCCTATGTCGCCGAGATGGTGCGGGCCGAAATGGTGCGCCGCTACGGCGAGGCGGTCTACAGCTCCGGCGACAGCGTCATCACCACCCTATATTCAAAAGATCAGGCGGTGGCGGTGACTGCGGTGCGAGCCGGGCTACTCGCCTACACCGAACGGCACGGCTACGACGGTGCGGAAAGCAAGCTGACTGCTGCATTGCAAGCCAAGCTGCAAGGCAACCCACAAGACCCCGATGTCCTCGACGCACTGGATTCCTACGCCGGGGTCGGCGGACTGATCCCTGCAGTGGTGATCGACTTCTCGCTGCAGCGCATCCATCTGCAGACCGAGTACGGGCCGGTGACGCTGGATCCGAAAGCTTTCGCCTGGGCGCGGTTGAGCGGAAAGAAGCCCTTACAGCCGGGCGACATCGTGCGCCTGGCCCGCACCGAGGATGGCTGGCAGTTGGCGCAGGTACCGAAAGCGCAGAGCGCACTGGTGGCGCTCGATCCCAGGGACGGCGCGATCCGCGCGCTGGTCGGCGGCTTCGACTTCTACGCCAATAAATACAACCGCGCGGTGCAGGCACAGCGCCAGGTTGGTAGCGGTTTCAAGCCCTATCTTTACAGCTCGGCCCTGGCTCACGGCTTTACGCCGGCTTCAGTATTCCTCGACGCGCCGGTGGTGAGAGCCGGCAGCAATGCGCTGGACGATACTTGGCGGCCGCAGAACGACAACGGCGCGTTCGGCGGGCCGATGCGCATGCGTGAAGCGCTGGTACATTCGGTCAACCTGGTGTCGATCCGCATCCTGCAGGCGATCGGCATCGACTACATGCGCGATTACGTGCCGCCGCGATTCGGTATCCCCAAAGACCGGATTCCCGACAATCTCACGGCCGCCCTGGGTTCGGCGGCACTGACGCCGCTGGAACAGGCGCGCGGCTACTCGGTATTTGCCAACGGCGGTTTTCTGATCACCCCCTACTACATCCTCAGCATCAAGGATCAGAAGGGCAGGGAGCTGTTTCACGCCAACCCGGCCACCGCCTGTCCGAGCTGCGCCGACGACCCCGCGCCGGCAACGACGCCGATCTCTGCGCCAGACAGCGGCGGCCACGCGCCGCGTACGCTCACGCCGGTCACCGACTACCTGATCACCAGCATGATGCACGACGTCATTCTGCGTGGCACTGGCCACGCCGCCAACGCGCTGGGTCGTCACGACCTGGCCGGCAAAACCGGCACCACCAACGACCAGACCGACGCCTGGTTTAACGGCTTCAATCCATCGCTGGTGGCGGTGGCCTGGGTCGGTTTCGACAGCCCGCACTCGCTAGGCTACGGCGAATACGGCGCCAAGGCCGCATTGCCGATCTGGATGGCGTTCATGAAACGCGCGCTGGCCGGCACACCCGAACAGACCTTGCCGCAACCCCCGGGTATCGTCAGCGTGCGCATCGATCCCCGGACCGGACTATCGGTGGCACCCGGCTTCCCCGGCGCGATCAGCGAGATCGTGCAAAAGGACCATGTCCCGGCGCCTGAGAACAGCGGTAACAGCGCCAATAACCCGACCCAATCACTCTATTGACGGGGCATGACATCAATGAACAGACATGCGCTCAGCCAACAGAGTCAAGAACTGATCCACGAAACCGCCCGCATCCTCTGCGAAGAGTCTCGGTGGGACTACCGCAGCGCCAAGCTCAAGGCGGTGCAGCGGTTGGGTTTGTCAGCGCGTGCCGCCCTGCCGGAAAACGCCCGTATCCAGACCGCGGTGATCGAATATCAACGGCTGTATGGCGGCAACGCTTACCGTGAACGGCTGCAACAGTGCCGTGAAGCCGCGGTGCAGGCGCTGCTGCTGCTGGCCGAATTCAAACCGCGGCTGACCGGAGCAGTGGTCAGCGGCGCGATCACGCACGGCCATCGGGTACAACTGCACGGCTTTGCCGACATGCCCGAAGCGCTGGATTTTTTTCTGCAGGACCAGGGCATCCCCTACCAACAGGGCGAACGCCTGTATCGCTACGCCGACGGCAGCCAACAGACCGTACCACTCAGCCGCTTCGAAGCCGGCGACATCGGCGTGGACGTGGCGATGTTCAATCCCGACCTGCTGCACCGGCCGCCGCTGTCGCCCAGCGACGGCCTGCCGATGCGCAGGCTGGATCTGCAGCAGGCCCGGCAGCTGGCCGGCGTCTCGGCACGCGGCCAGGCGCAAACCTCAGCGTGACTGCAGCGGCTGGTAGTCGCGTTTGTCGGCACCGACGTAGACTTGCCGCGGACGACCGATTTTCAGGCCATTCGGATCGGACACCATCTCCATCCAGTGGGCTACCCAACCGACGGTACGGGCGACGGCGAACATCGGCGTGAACATATTGACCGGGATACCCAGCGCCTTGTAGATGATTCCCGAGTAAAAATCGACGTTGGGGTAGAGTCTGCGTTCCTTGAAGTAGTCCTCCGACAGCGCAATCTCTTCCAGCCTCAGCGCCAGTTCCAGCTGCGGATCGTTTGCCTTGCCGAAGTGCTCGAGCACCTTGTGGCACTGCTCGCGGATGATGGTGGCACGCGGGTCGAAGTTTTTGTAGACGCGGTGACCAAAACCCATCAGGCGCACACCATCTTTCTTGTCTTTGACCTGCGCGAGGAACTTGTCGACATTGTTGGCGGTACCGATCTGATCCAGCATGCGCAACACGGCCTCGTTGGCGCCGCCATGCGCCGGGCCCCACAACGCGGCAATACCGGCGGCGATGGCCGCGTAGGGGTTGCAACCGGTGGAGCCGGCCAGCCGCACGGTGCTGGCGCTGGCGTTCTGCTCGTGGTCGGCGTGCAGGATGAACAGGATGTCTAGCGCCTTGGCCGCGACCGGATCGACCTGGTAGGGCTCGGCCGGCACTGCGAACATCATGTTCAGCAGGTTCGAACAGTAGTCCAGATTGTTTTGCGGATACATGATCGGCTGGCCAAAGTGTTTCTTGTAGGCGGCCGCAGCGATGGTCGGGATCTTGGCGATCATGCGATGCGCGAAGATCTCGCGCTGTTCGGTGTCCTTGGGGTTGGTGGTGTCGTGATAAAACGCCGACAGCGAGCCGACGATACCGGTCAGCATCGCCATCGGATGCGCGTCGTAGCGGAAGCCGTCGAAGAACCGCCGCAGCGATTCGTTGATCATGGTGTGCTGTCGAATCGAGGCCGTAAAACCCTCCATCTGCGGTTTTTTCGGCAGCTCGCCGTGCAGGATCAGATAGGCGACTTCGAGAAATGTCGAATGCTGCGCCAGCTGGTCCACCGGATAGCCGCGGTACAGCAACACACCCTTTTCGCCGTCGATGAAAGTGATGGAACTCTTGCATGAGCAGGTTGAGGTAAAACCGGGATCATAAGTAAACACGCCGGCACCGCCGTAAACCTTGCCGACATCAACACCGGCAGGCCCCAGAGTACCGGTCACCAGCGGCAGTTCGATTTTTTCGCCGGTATCGTTGTTGACTAGGCTGTAGGTCGGTTTTGTCATTATTCCATCTCCGTCAAGGCTAGCGGGTGCGGCTTTGCGACAACGCCACATTGAACCGGCAGACGCCAGCTCCAGCGCGTACGGGGACGAGCCGGCAGGCACTGAGGGTGTCTAAAATGGCGTAAGCATAGCGGGTATTGTCATCAACCGGCCAGCCCAGTCTCTTCCAACATGGTATGAGCCTGAGCGGGGTACGTGATTCCAGCATGGGATGAGCCTGAAGCAGCGTTTATGGGCCGATCATCCCGACAGGGTGATCGACATGAACGATGGACAACTCAG
>Ga0307373_10005557_pt1 | contig 20554 bp, 19 predicted proteins | sample OX2MG_FD_202534 | JGI IMG/M metagenome (GOLD analysis project Ga0307373, IMG submission 202534) | Soil microbial communities from Risofladan, Vaasa, Finland - OX-2 | ecosystem: Environmental > Terrestrial > Soil > Coastal area > Acid sulfate soil | place: Finland: Risofladan, Vaasa | collected...
AGATCGGACGAGCTCGCCAAGCCTTTGACGACGGTGACTACGAGCACCTCGACAAGATTCTCGAACACGCAGTTGCGCTCATCGATACTCCGCAGCATCGGCTGGAACTTGCACGGGCGGTGCTCGTACAACGAGATGCTGGGCGCGTTGACCCAAAGGTCGCCGCGGCTGCAGTGATGGACTTGAACCAGCCGCGATCAATGCTGTTGATGTCGGCCCTTGCGCAATCAATTGCTGTGGCGAATGGCAACAATGCGACGCCTTCGGGATTGCTAACCCCCGCTCGCTAAGGCATATTCACTCACGGGCCACCGGTTGATGCCTGCGCCTATTGGCGCGCGCTCTTACCCTTTCCGTTGGCACCTTGCTTGCCAAACGACTCGCGAACGCGGGCCTGACGATTGATGCGGTTGTCGCGTTGGGCCTGACAGGAGAGCTGATCAGTCCAATTTCTTGGACTCATCATTGGATTTGGGTTGTCCTGATACCCGTCCTGGTAGTAAGAGGATTCAAGGGCCAACGTCTCGTTTTAATATCGATGATTGCTCTCATCCTTGTTGCCGCTTTTGGCCCGTATTCATGGGACATTCACGGGTGGAGTCACAGGATTTTGTGCGATTCATTGACTCTTGTCGCCTCGAGCGTTCTGTTCGTATGGTTCATTGCTGAGAGGTGGAGAACTAGGAATTAAGAGTCGAGTCGGGCCGGTCCATTGTTTCCGCTCAAATCCAAGTGCGCAACTCAGGTTGTGTGTCGAGCCCACAACATAAGTTCGATTCCACGCGTTATTGCGGAGTTGAGTAGCAAAGCAGCAGCAAGAATTGTTACCTGGAAGTTGACCTGACCCTCAGTGTCGATGCAGCGTTGCGCGTGAATTACACCGGGTCTCATGGAGACTCTGTAAAAGTCGGGGCTATTGAGTTTCAAACAATTACCCAAAACTCTGTGTCATGATGACGTCGAGTAATCTCATTATGGTTTTGACTTCACGCAAAGGAATTGCGGTGAAATTACCAGAACAGATAGGGATACTGACAGCGACAGTTGGCAGTTACCCCAAGCCCAAATATCTTTACCCTAAATCGGGTCGATCATTATTAGACAGCTTCGGGTTCTCATTCGCAGCTAACGAGCAAAATATAGGTGAACTCGAGTTTAACGCTCTACTAGATCAGGCCGCCATGACGGCAATCAATGACCAAACTCTGGCCGGTATTGACATCATCACAGATGGGGAGGAGCGGCGTGGACATTATGTTCTGTCCGTTATTGACAGACTCGCTGGTATAGACACTAAGAACTTGAAAAATATCAGCATGCGTGGGGGGACTGTCGAACGAATGGCACCACGAGTAACAGGCAAAGTTGCATACAAAAGACCAATCGTCGCAGAAGAATACTCTTACTCCCGCAGTCAGACCAACAAGCTTATTAAAATATCATTGCCTGGGCCCTCGACCGTAGTTGATTGCGTCGCGAACGAATATTACCAAAACGATAAAGTACAACTGGCTTACGACTATGCCGACGCTATTCGCACTGAAGTGACCTCACTAATAAGAGCCGGCTGCAGGGTGATTCAGTTTGATGATCCGGTCCTGTTACGGTATCCCGACGAAGCTCGACAGTGGGGGCTGAAAGCACTGGAGAGTTGCTTCGCAGGATGTGAAGATCAGGCGACCTTCGTCGTGCATATTTGTCGAGGGTATCCCGACAAGCCCCTGGAAAAGAAGGGGGTTAAATATAAGGCGGATCAGAACTATTACAGTGACATTCTGGCCTGGCTATCGAAGTCCAAGCTCGACATCGTTTCGATAGAAGGTGCTCAAGGCAAACTGGACCTTGCAGTCTTGTCTGCCATTGGCGATAAAACAGTCATGCTTGGTGTCCTAGATATAGGAGACAATAGAGTCGAAACTGTCCAGGAATTGGTCGCCCGCGGCCAAGAAGCTTTGAGGTACCTGCCGAGAGAACAATTGATACTCGCGCCTGATTGCGGGATGATTGAGCTTTCTCGAAGGTCTGCGAAAGAGAAACTCAGCAACTTAGCTGCGGCCGCACAATTGCTGAAGAAATAGGGGCGCGGTATCCAGGGAATTAATCTGAAGAACCACGTCAGGTGCTGTCGGGTTCCCGTCAGGGGGATCAGTTCACGGGGACCTTGTCAACACATCAAAGGTAAGTCCCAATGGATCGAAGGCGCTCTACGAACAGGTCAAGGCTGACTTCGCAAATGTGGCGTCAGATGGATCGGGCGAAGTAGAGACAGTCGAGCTCGCGACGCTTCTTGCAGGAATGAACCCAGTAATCGGGAAGCCACTATTCTCGACAAGTGGTTCTGCTGGACGGGCCTTTCATTGACTCGGGGAGTCGATCTCCTCCACCAGTTATATTAAAAATATTGCGGTTGTTATCAACTGATTCGGTGTCGTTGTCTTCGGATGTTAGGCGGGATTACATGGCGACCAGGGTTGACGAAGTGGCCAGCGGAATCTACAGGTTGTCGACCTTGGCGCCCAACGTCGGCCCGAATGGTATGACCTTCAATCAGTTCCTCGTCGACGCAGACGAACCTCTTCTTTTTCATACCGGACATCGCTCGATGTTTCCCTCGGTAGCTGAAGCAATCGCCACGGTGGTACCGCTCCATCGCCTGCGGTGGATCACTTTCGGACATGTCGAATCCGATGAGTGTGGGTCTATGAACCAGCTCTTGGCGGCCGCACCTGAGGCCCAAATTGCTCATGGCGCGCTTGGATGTGCGGTATCGCTGAACGAGATGGCTGATAGACCGCCTCGGCCTCTTGTCGACGGGGAGATACTCGATCTTGGCGGCAAACGAGTGCGCCACTTGGACACGCCGCACGTCCCGCATGGCTGGGAAGCTCGAGTGCTCTTCGAGGAGACCACACAAACCTTGCTCTGCGGGGACCTGTTCACCCATCTCGGTGACGGACCTCCGCTCACCTCCGATGACGTCGTTGTTCCAGCCATGGAGGCAGAGGCGGTGTTCCGAGCCAGCTCGCTGGCGCCGGAAACAGCCAACGTGATGCGTCGCCTGGGAGACCTAGAGCCAAAGACCCTTGCTCTCATGCACGGCTCCTCTTTCAGTGGAGACGGGAAGAGGGCGCTGTACGATCTCGCCGCAGCTTACGAGCAGCACTACTCGCTGCCGCAGTAGGTAGTCCAGCTGCGAGGACGACTGCTACTCGCCGCAAACCGATCAACCGGATCTGTAGATCACGGCTGCTGGGCTGACTGTAAGGATCTGGGATGCCAGACGAATCTGATATCGAGATCGCAATTACGAGAACGTCTGAGGTGGCTGCGCCCACTCCCGTTGCGAGACCTGTTTGCTAAACAGAGATGCGATACGAAGTAGAAAGTCCCGAACGTAACGGACATCATTGATCGCCTACGAGGGAGGAGTGGTTTCAGCGATACGGCGTGGACGGCCTGGGCGAGCGGCTTGACCGGAATCGTTTCCGCTGTTTGACTTTTACCTATGAGCGCGCGAATTCCACGCATATCGCCGCGTGTGACGGTGGCATCGCCACCACTCGCGGTTTGAGGCTGCCCAGAAAAAGTGGACACATTGTTAGGCAGCTTTTGCCGTGTTTGTTAACGATAGTTCGAAGGTGATGGGACTGACGTTTTTGATCTTTGAATAGCGACGACGGTGATTGTAGAAATGGATGTAGCTGTCGATGCCCTGCCGCAGTTCTTCCATTGAAGCGAAGGCATGACGGTAGAAGTACTCGTGTTTGAAGATCGACCAAAACGATTCGGCACTCGCATGGTCATAACACGAGCCCGTCCTTCCCATCGAGCGGACGAGCCCGACCTTTTCACACATCGCGACGACCCGGTAGTCATTGAACTGACTGCCACGGTCCGTGTGGAAGATGGTTCCTTTGACGCTGCCGTATCGCGATTGCACGGCCTGGCGAAGGGCATCGAGGACGAGCTCGGTGCGCATGTGATCGCCAAGTGCATAGCCAAGGACGCGTCCGGAGTGTTCGTCACGGATCGCGCACAGATAGGCCGCAGATTCGCCGATTTTCATGTAGGTGATATCGGAGGTGAACACCAGATTGAGCGCACCCTGGTCAAAGCGACGAGCAACAAGGTCATCTGGGTAACTAGCTCCAGGGATGGTGATCGTCGTCTGGACCTTGAACAGTCGTGGACTCACCCCACAGATGCCAAGGTCACGCATGCGTCTCGCCACGGTGTTGTGACTGACCAAAGAACCCTCCTCGGCGAGATCTGTCGTGATCCGCGGTGCACCATAGGTGCCACGCGAATCTCTGTGAAAGCTGAGGATCTTCGCGTCAAGGTCGGCCCGGCGTTGTTCGCTCGGTAGTGGAACATCGCGGTCTTGGGAACGTCTCCAGCGGTAATAGCCAGCGCGGGAGACCTCAAGCAGTCTCGCCATGCGGGCGATCTCGAAGTTCGCGCACTCCACCGCCATCAATGCAAACCGTTCTTGCTTGGTGGCTTTGCGGCGAAGTACGCGGCTGCTTTTCCCAAAAAAGCCAGGTCCTTCTCCTGCTCGGCGACCTTGCGGCGGAGTTTGATGAGCTCGACGCGTTCTTTGGCGGTGAGGGGGACATCACCGGTGGCCTCGAGCGACTCGACACGTCGACGCTCCTCGCGTACCCACTTGCTCAACAGCGCCTCGTCAAGTGAGAGTTCGTGCGCGACCTCACGAACCGTTCTTTCCGAATCGATCACCCGGTGTGCGGCCTCGACTTTGAACTCGAGGGTGAACTTCCTTCTCGTTGCTCCCATAGCGACATCCTTTCAGCCAACTTTGTCAGTCGGCTAGTCAGGTGTCTACTTTCAGTGGGTAACCTCAGTTTTACGGTGCTTCCATATCAGGTGATCGGGTGACGTTTCCCGGTTGCGGGCGGCGGGTGACGGTGATCGATGGCAAGCTCTTGCAGCGCCTCGTCGTGCCGACCCGCGTGGCTGGGTGCGAAAGTTTCCACCGTGTACATTGTCCACGATCATGAGATCCGTTCTGGCCCTCCTCAAAACAGTGTTCAACTATTCAGGGTGCGCGCGACCGTTCTCTGGAACCCAGGGCATCAGTTAAAGGTAGGAAGCGTTGCCAGTGAGCGTATTAAAGTATTTGAATCATGCCGGACCTGAAAACTGAGAATCCCGTGACCGCCATTCCTGCCGCTGCGCCGGCTGACGCTCTTTGCCACTTCGAGGCTCTGCTTGCTTACGAGACAGACTGTTGGGATGTCCACGCCGCTCTCGAGCGGCTCGAACCAGGGTTCGTGCTGCTCGATGTCAGAAGTCCCGAGCTGTTCTCGGCCGGCCATGTTCCCGGCGCTGTCAATCTTCCACACCGCCGAATCAACGAGCGAAATCTCGAGGCGTACGGACTCAGCGAGCTGTTGGTCGTGTACTGCGCCGGACCGCATTGCAACGGTGCCGACAAGGCAGCAGTCCGGCTGGCGCAGCTCGGTCGCCCGGTCAAGAAGATGATCGGGGGAATCGAGGGCTGGAAGGACGAGGGCTTCGAGTTTGCCGCTTCCGAGCTGACCTAAGCATATTGTGCGGACAATGCGCCCACCCCGGTGTACTACCGGCGGTAGCGTTGTTTTCATCTCTCCAGACCCGCGCGTTCAGCTGAGCCGTTCGCGGAGGACCGATACCGGTCGCCCCCCGGCCGCTCGCTGACGAAGAAGTGCTCGACCTTGGCGGCAATACGAATTCTCCGAGCCACGCCGTGCAAACGGTTCGATGCACGGTGTGCCGGGTCGCGCTGACGCGTGGGGTATCTGCGCGGTGGCCGTGGCGCGAGGATCCCTCTCGGCCGACCTCGCCCGGCTATAGGTCTCTTGCTCTGTGACCCGGTTGCATCTGTATGGGTAGGCTGCACCCCATCAAGTTCGGGCTAGCGGAGAACACGGAAGGCCAGCAAGGCAGAGCATTCGGCCGCCCGGTGGTGTTCGTCGTCGCAATCGCACTTGTTCTTGTTGTCGGGTTGAGCGTGGCCCTCTTGCTGGGCCGGCCAGCCACACTCCGACTCCCGCTGCGCCAGGTCGCCACCTTGGCGTTACCGGGGGAGTCGAGCAGGTTCGACTACGCAGCCGTTGACCCGGCAGCTCATCTGCTATGGCTCGCGCATATGGGTGACAGCACCGTCGTCGAGGTGGACACAGCGGCCCGGCGGGTGGTGCGTACCATTCCAGGGATAGCTGAGGTGACCGGGATCATCGTTGTGCCAGCGCTGCATCGTGTGTTTGCCAGCGCGCCCGGAACCGGACAGGTGGTCACCATCGATGAAGACTCCGGTGCAGTGCTGGCTCGAGTCTCGGCAGGGTTGTTCCCCGATGGCCTGGTATACGTCCCCTCCACCCACCAGGTGTGGGTCAGCGACGAAGATGGTGGGGCAGAGATTGTGATCGACGTCTTGACCGGACGTACCGTCGCGACTGTTCCGTTAGGTGGTCAGGCAGGTAACGTCCGCTACGACGCGGTCGACAACCGGGTGCTTGTCGATGTGCAGACCCGCGATCAGCTGGTGGTCATCGACCCCAGGACCCGGGTTATCGACCGGCGCGTCCGTATCCCTGGATGTGACCACGACCACGGTCTGGCCATCGACGCCAGCCGGGCGTTCGTCGCCTGCGACGGCAACGCCGTGATCGTCGTGCTGAGCCTGCCCGGTCTCGTCCCCCTCGGTCAGTTTCGGGTCGGGAAGGGCCCCGATGTGCTCGTCTTGGACGCGGTCCGACATCTGCTCTATGTCGCCGCAGAATCTGGCGTAGTCACCACGGTCGACACCGCCGTACCGACAGGTCACGTGACCGGGCGAGCGTGGCTCGGGGACAACGCTCACGTCGTTGCGGTCGATCCGACGACCGGCGAGGCCTACTTTCCGCTGCGTGCTGGCCAAAATGGTAAACCTGAGTTACTCATCACCATCCCCACCAGCTAAGACAACCTCGTTCGGCTACGGTTCACCGCGGCGCGACGGCTGCAGTTGTGTGGGAAGTCCCTGTCCAACAGCCTGCCAGGATCCCAGCCATCATTACCGCTGGAACGATCGATTTTTGCTGACGACGGGTACTCATGCCGACAGAGGTGTTGACCATGTGGTGCACCCCGTCGCCGACGCGTTCGATGACGAGCACATGAATGCCTGCAATTGCGAGCATGATCTCGGCTAAGCAGAACTGATTGTGAGTATCTGACTGCAGCACAGTGAATCTGCTGGGCTGTTGTCGGTGACTATGAGCGTGACCCTTGAACTGATTGGCTTCGTGCCTTTGGTGGGACTTGTCCGCTCGTGGTCGCCGGCACCGGCCCGGTTGGAGTGCTGGCCTGATTAGGAGCTTGACCGCCAAGTTCACCCTCGGTGTGTCCCATCACAGTCTTGCCGTCTCTTTCCGGACCGGAACCGACCACGTCCCTCCGGCAAAGGAGATGAACGCATGACAATGCTCGCAGATCAGGTCGACGTCGTGATCGGCGTCGACACCCATAAACATACGAACACCGCGGCAGTGGTCCGAGCCGCCACCGGCGACGTACTCGACGAAGCAACGGTGCCAACGACACCGGCTGGCCACGAGGAGCTCCTCGCACTCGCCCGTTCACACGGACCGCTACGCGCCTGGGCGATTGAGGGGACCTCCAGCTATGGCACCGGACTCACGAGGTTCCTTCGCGCCAACGACGAATGGGTGTTCGAGCTCGAACGCCCGGCGCGCACCGGTCGTCGGGGAGGGAAGAAGACCGATCCGCTTGACGCGGCACGATCTGCTCGTGAGGCACTCGCGCGCCGCGATCTCGGACAACCGCGATCAACTGGTGACCGAGCGGCGCTATCGGTGCTGCTCACAGCCAGGCGATCAGCGATCGACGGGGCGACTGTGGCGGAGAAGCAGATATTGGCAATCCTCGTCGCCGCGCCCGAAGCTCTCCGGGAGCGGTTCCGCAAGTTGACCACGACCGCCGCGGTCGCAAAGGCCGCCCGGATGCGGATTAGTGCTTGTTACGACGCCGAGATGATGACGACGACCACGGTAGTCCGCTCCCTCGCCCAAAGATCGATTGAGCTTCGGAGCGAGGCCCGAGAGTACGAGTGTGCGCTCACGGCAATCATCCGTCGGTGGCGCCCCGACCTGCTCGAGGAGAAGGGCGTCGGGACGATCGTCGCGGCAACGGTGCTCTGCTCGTGGTCACACCGCGGTCGTTTCCGCTCCGAGGCGGCGTTCGCGAGCCTTGCTGGAGTCGCCCCGGTGCCCGCGTCGTCGGGACTCACCGTCCGGCACCGGCTCAACCGTCGCGGCGACCGTCAGCTGAACCGGGTGCTGCACACCGTCGTGCTCAGTCGGATCCGATTCGACGACGAGACCCGCGTCTACGTCGAGCGTCGTCGCGCCGAAGGCAAGACCGATCGCGAGATCAAACGATGCCTGAAGCGCTACGTAGCCCGACGTCTCTTCCGCCAGCTCGAATCACAAGAAAAAGGACTTGACGAGACATAGGAGCGTCCCATTGGCACGGAGTCCTCCTGCCCCAAAAGGAGAAGAGGTCAGTCCAGGGTGAGAAGCGACGCTCTCCGATGTCCTGCCCATGGTCTGACCACCTGCGGTACAAACGGGCCGAGATCAGGGCGAGACAGACGGCCTAATTTCGCGCATGGGAGACCATTGCCAACCCCGTACTAAAAGTCGAAGGTACGGGCGATCAGATCAGCTCACAATTAGCGGTAAAGCAGATGCTCGGTGGGAGTCGTTCACCCTAATAGTTTGACCTGCCCCAGAGATTGTCTCCTAGTTCGCTGTTGCGATCGGGCCTAAGTGAAAGGCTCATCTCATGCCTTTTACCTATCTAAGGGAGTTCCGCCAACGGGCGGTCGCGCCAGTCCAATTCAAACCTCCATCGGCATATCTATACGACTGGTCAGAAGGGCATTTATTCCACGGCCACCGAGAAGGCGTTAGGATCAAAACACGATCAGGGGGGTGTCCATGGACACAACTGTTAGTGATCCTTCGTCGACCGATGTTGCTCCTGTAGCAGGTGACGGCGATTCGTCGCCCGTGGATCCCAACACGTCGTCCAGCTTTGAGTCCCCGCCGGGCAGCGCGCCGTTGAGCTTAATTCTCGGAGGTTTCCTAGCGCTCTTGGTGTCGGCATGGGCAGGGATCATCCCCTTTGTCGGTCCGAGTTTTGGGTTTTCTGCAGATGGAACGGTCTCGTGGACCTGGAATCTTGTGCACGCGCTCGGCGCGCTTGTGCCAGGAGCAGTTGGCCTACTGGCTTGTCTCGCGATCATCGTGATTGCGCGTCGCCCGAGCGGAACACTTGCCTCCAGTCGTCTCGCCGTCGCGGGGTTCATGATCTTTCTGTGCGGGGCATGGTTCGCGTCGGTTCCGGTTGCTTGGCCCGTGCTCGTCGGCAGCTACCTCCACACGGCGTCACCGTCTTTGACCCTGCACTACTGGATGGGACTTGCGATCGGGCCGGGCGTTCTGCTCGCTGCCTTTGGTGCTTTTGCGATGGGGCGTGCTGGAAGAGAGGCTTACGAAAGAAGTTAGGCGCGCTCCTGGTTTCGATGATCGTTCACACCAAGTCAGGCGGATTATCGGTCGAGTTCATGCCGACACCTTCCGTCAGTTTTATATCATCGAAACTTTGGAACCTAAGAGCCCTCCGACACCAACAATCGGCAAAAGATCAAGCCCATTCAATCTCTGATGTCTTGCATCAACCATTCCGTCGGGATCTCTCTCCCAACACCATTGGCTAGTGCATTTTCATAGATGAGACCGGCAACTGCATGGAACTGGGCACCCTGGGCATTTCCTCGTTCCGAAAAAGTGATGTCGCTCTCACTGTTCCGGACTTTAACCTCGCTATTGATTACCTGACTTAATGAGACAACTCTTGCGTCGCCTGCCGGAAGACGCCACACGCGTTGGCTGTGTCGATGCTTTTGCCAAACTGGATCATTTTCGTTCGCCACATAGGAGATATTTTCGTCCTGTGTTGCCAACGAAGAATTGTCGTGAGGAGCCGACGCGTCCGCAAGGCGTAACCAACGATCAAATCGCACCAAGGCCTCGCCATCGGGACGGCCACCAATGCACGTCACGTGAGTTCCAGGATCCAAAAAACGGCCGTGGACCACTGGGCCCACCGCATCTGTGCATCCTGAGACGATGTCGGCGCCCTGGTATACATCTTCGGGTTCGCTCACCGCTGCAGTCTCCAAGCCGTATTTTTCTCCCATTTCGTCGGCAAATCGCTCCCGGTTTGCCTTTGTCGGGCTGTAGACCTGAACGCGTTTCAGATCCCGTACGGCCAAAATCGCCTCAACATGGCTTCGGGCCATGCCTCCTGAACCGATCATCCCTAGAACAGGAGCGTGTTCGTTCGCGCCGTAACCGGCACCGATTGCCGAATCAGCTGCGACACGCATGTGCTGTAGCACCCCATCATTGATCAGTGCAAGCGGCTCGCCATTTCTGATCGAAAGCAGAAGGACCAAGCCACAGAAAGTCCCCGGTTGAATGCAGTACTTCTCTTGGGTGCGGTTACCATCCCGCTCGATCTCTGTAAGAACATCAGATTTCATGCGAATCGCGAAATAACCCGAACGGGCTGAGCCCCCTTCCATTGTTCCCCACTGATAGACGGACTCCCCGTCACCTGTCGGTATGCGCATGTCTATTCTTGGCCTGCAGATACCAGCTCCAGCTGCCAAGTCGAGGTAAGACTGACGGAGAACCTCTATCACCTCTTCTACCTTTAGCAAAGAAGTAACCATCTCATTATCGATGACAAGCACGTCGTCTCCTAACTAGACATCGTCATGCGCCGAGGGATCTACTCGGTACCAGCCATCTCCGAACCGTTTGGTGGCAGCGACGAGACACTAGTCCCGGATGGCCTGCAAAGACCAAGAGTCTGGCATCTCACCTTCACTGCCATAATCTCGGGCGACCTGCAGAATGCGTCACCCTGTGACTGAGTGTGCTGAACTCGACCCGCCAAGTTCGCGACCCCAATCAAACATTCTTCGGTTACGCGCTACCACCTCATTCTCGTTATGCCTGTATAAACAAACCGTATTTTGGGGCTGGAGTTCAAATCTGGGTAACTGCAGATGAGCTCAGCTCTCAATGAAACGCTTGCCACCTGGTCAAATTGCTTTTTGCCATCAGATTCAAGCGGCCGCATCTCCTTGAGATAATCCATGTGGATTAGTCATTGGATCTCGTGACAAGGTCCCCGTGAAATGATCGACCTGACCAATGGTCCGGATCCAACTCAGATCTAAGTGGCCTGCACAACCGCCGAAATGAAAAATTACATGATAGATTGACCCATTGATGTACCCCTCAGATAAAAATCACTGGGAACCATCAGATTCAAGCGGCCGCGCAACGGTTGCTTCCGGTCCTTGCGAGCAAATACGGAGATCCGCGTGACGCGTCCGATCTACCAGGTGAAGGCCGATTTTTTTAAAACCCTGGCTCATCCGGCGAGAATCCGGGTGCTTGAACTCTTGCGTGATGGCGAGCGTTCCGTTGGAGAACTCATACCGGAGGTTGGCCTTGAGGCATCTCATCTCTCTCAGCAGCTAGGTATCTTGCGCAGAGCCAATATCTTGAAGGCGCGCAAGGACGGCTCCACGGTTCTCTATTCAGTGACGGACAACCGAATCTTCGAGTTGCTCGAGGTTGCCAAGGCGATCCTGACGGGATCACTCGCAGAGTCTGGACAGTTACTGGCCGAACTCGAAACATTAGAGTTCGGCGAGCGCGATGATCGGACTCGCTCTCGTGGTAAGGCCTGACCGTAGTCTTAGTTTCCGTTGTTTCCGTTGATTTCGTCCGCGGGTGAGCTGAGCGTTGTGATTCTGCCTTGTCACTCGGCTTTCGGCGCAGGCGTTTCTGTACAAAAGTCTTGGAAGTCGCGAAATTCACCTCTTGCGAATACGGCGGTTTCAACCTTCATCATATGAGAAGTTGATAACATCATCAGATATGCGGCGTCCAATTGCATTGCGATCAGTATTTTCGCGCCCGATTACCGAGCCGGTCTCCGCTAACCCTGATACTCCGGTCACCCCTGCATTTCCTGGTTCTTTGCAACTACGTCATGTTGACGCGGGTTCGTGTAATGGCTGCGAAATTGAGATCAATTCCGCGTTCGCGCCCCATTACGATGCCGCTCGCTTTGGAGTCCGACTCGTCGCATCACCTCGACACGCGGACGGGCTGCTTGTGACCGGAGTGTTGACGCGCAATATGGCAGATCCACTCCGTCACACCGTTCACGCTGTTCCCGAGCCTCGCGTGGTGATCGCGTGCGGCGATTGCGCAGTCAACGGCGGCATGTTCACTGGTGCCTACGGAGTCGAGTCCTCGCTCGACGAAGTCGTTGAATGCGATGTCAAGATTCCCGGCTGTCCTCCAGATCCTCGGGCGATCATCGAGGTCCTTCGAGGGCTCACTGGTCGTTGATGGTGCATCTCTATCTCTATGGTCTTGCCCTGATCCTTGCAGGCGCGCTCGCGGGGGCGGTCTTGCCAGCGCGAAGTCGAGTCTCCGGTGCTGCATTACTGGGCTCGATTGGCTGCACAACGACGCTCATCGCAGCGACGCGGATGCTTCTTGGCGGTCAGGCGAGTGTGTATCAAACGTCAACTGTGCTTCCATTTACCGGGGTACAACTTTCTCTTGATCCGCTCGGAGCGCTGTTTATTGTGGTGACTGCGGTATTGGGAATTGCCACAAGTTGGTACGGAGTCGGCTACGCAGGAAAGATCCAGAGGAGCCGTATCGAGACGGGTATGTTTCCGCTCTTTCTCGCATGTCTGATGCTCGTGCCGGTGGCGGCCGGTGTTGTGACCTTCATGGTTGCATGGGAGCTCATGGCAGTTACCTCATTTCTTCTCCTTCTCGCAGAGCACCGGTCTCGCCCCGAGGCGAGAGACGCGGCTCAGTGGTACGCGGCGATGACACAGTTTGGAGCCGCCGCGATATTGACTGGTCTGGTTGTCCTCGCGGCACACGCCGGATCTCAGAGCTTTGCGGTCATTCGCCTGCACGCGCTCGGACTGTCTCTTGGTGTGCGCTCGACGGTCTTCTTACTGGTGTTGATCGGCTTTGCCTCAAAAGCTGGCGCGGTGCCACTCCATGTATGGCTGCCGCGTGCCCACGCCGAGGCTGCGAGTCCGGTCTCGGCGCTCATGTCCGGCGCGATGGTGAATCTTGGGATCTATGGAATTATCCGCGTCGGCAACGGCCTGCTTGGCGGCGGAGTTCTCTGGTGGTGGCTTGTCGTTCTTGCAATTGGTGTCGCGTCGGCGCTCTATGGAGCAGTTCAGGCGGTTGCAAGTTCGGACCTGAAGCGTCTGCTTGCCTTTTCAACGATCGACAATATTGGCCTCGTCTTGATCGGCGTCGGAGCGGCTGGAGCGTTGGCGAGCACCGGACATCGACTTCTCTCCGCATTGGCGATGCTTGCAGCGCTCTTTCATCTCACAAACCATGCGGCGTTCAAGGGCTGTCTCTTTCTCGCTGCTGGTTCTGTTCAACACGCGACGGGTACGCGGGATCTCGACCGCCTCGGTGGCCTCATTCAACGCATGCCAGTGACGGCATTGCTGTTTGGCATTGCTTCGCTGTCGATCAGTGCCTTGCCACCCTTCAATGGCTTTGCAAGTGAGTGGCTCCTTTTCCAGGGACTCCTGCACGGTTTTGCCGCGAAGAGCTCCATTACGGACATGGCGCTTCTCGCGGGCGTAGGAGCCCTCGCCCTGACTGGTGGTCTCACCGCGGCAGCCTTTGTAAAGGCTCTTGGAATCGGGTTCCTCGGGCAGGCAAGATCATCAGAGGCGTCAGCCGCCCACGAGGTCGCTCCCTCCATGATCAGTGGCATGGTCCTCCTTGTCATCCCATGCGTCGTTCTCGGAATCATTCCAGGCGTTGTCCTGCCGGCTCTGGGACGAGCGACAGATGTGGGACTCGGTGGTACATCTGCCAAATCCGTTCGCAGCGGTCTTGGACTCAGCCTCTCGGGACTCTCGGGTGCGATTGAGCCGGCATTGCTCCTCCTCGCAGTGCTAGCGGCGATCATTTTTGCTTGGGGTATTTTGCAGTTGGTAACGAAACTTTCCTCCCGCGGTCCAGCACGCACAATCGAGGCGTGGGGGAGTGGTCGCGCACTTCTTACACCGAAGATGGAATACACCGCGACGTCGTTTGCTGAACCTCTTCAGCGCGTCTTTGTTGATGTGCTTCGCCCGAGCCATGACGCCGAAGTCACCCACGTCGCCGAATCTCGTTATTTTGAACACGAAATCAACTACCGGCTCCAGATCGACGACGCGATTGAGCGTTCCTGGTATCGACCCCTTGTCCGTTATGTGATGGCTTGGGGGAACCTTGCGCGCCGGGTTCAGAACGGGAGTACGCATCGGTATCTGGCATTCGGTTTTGTGGTGCTCGTAGCCATACTGGTCGTGCTCGCATGATCGCCGGCGCCTCTTCATCTGGACTCGGCGCGGCAATTGGGGCATCACTGCTTCAGCTTTTCGCAGTCGCGCTCGGCGGTCCCCTTCTCATGGGATTGATGGTCAAGATCCGTGCGCGAGCGGAGGGTCGTAAGGGCCCACCCATCCGACAGCCTCTATTGGATCTGCGAAAGCTTGCAGGCAAGGAGCGCATTCACTCCGAACACACGAGCAATGTGTTTTTCGTCGCCCCTCTCGTGTTTGTCGCCTCCATCGCGGTCGCGATCGCAATTTCCCCGCTGGCCACGACCACTCCAGTGCTCAGTCGGTCCGCAGACCTGTTCGTCATTGTCTTTCTCATTCTCACTGGCTCGGTAGCCCTCGCTCTCGCCGGCCTTGATTCGGGCACTGCATTCGGTGGGATGGGATCAAGCCGGGCAATGACCATTGGGGCATTAGCAGAACCGGCACTCCTTGTGGCGATGCTTGCGCTCTCGATTCAGACCCAGAGTTCGAACCTTCCAGAGATTGTGTCAGCAACGCTTGCGCATCCGGGCTGGATTGCCAGCCCCGAGCGTCCGCTCGCATTTGTTGCGCTGCTCATCGTGGTGATTGCAGAGACGGGAAGGATTCCGGTTGACAATCCATCGACCCATCTTGAACTGACCATGGTTCATGAGGCAATGATCCTTGAATACGCGGGTCCCGAGCTTGGACTTGTGCTGCTTGGCCAAGCGATGCGACTCGGATTCCTGTTCGCTCTGGTGGCAAACCTGTTTTTCCCATGGGGTATCGCGTCGAATTCAAATCCAACAGGACTGTTGCTTGGGATTGCGCTGCTCGGGGCAAAGTCGGTCATCCTCGCTGTCGCGGTAACGCTTATCGAGATATCGTCTGCGAAACTTCGCCTCTTCCGCGTACCCGAGCTGCTCACAGGCGGCTTTGTGCTCGCCGTCCTTGCGGTCGTTACCGGACTCGTGACGCGATGAGCGGATCGAGCTATACCCAGTTACTTGATCTTGCAGCAGGATTGGTGCTTGTATGTGCGATCTTGACTCTGTGGCGAAGCGACCTTCGTGCGATCACCTCGATCCTGTCAATTCAAGGTGTGGCACTCGGCGTCGTCGCAGGGGTGCTCGCCATTCATATCCACGACGGCGCGCTGGCGATTACCGCCGTGATTGTCTTTGTCGTCAAAGGGTCTGTCATTCCAATCTTGATTCGACAGGTCGTGCGCCGCGATCCTGGCAGTCGGGAGGTTTCGCCGCTGATCAACGTCCCAGCATCACTTGCTGGCGCGGTTGTGCTGGTTGCCATTGCCTTTCTCGCGAGCGGCAAGATTACCGCACTCTTTCCGAACCCTGCCTCGCGTCTTGCACCGATTGGCATCGCTACGGTGCTTGTCGGATTTCTTGTGCTTGTCACGAGACGAAAGACTGTCTCACAGATCGTCGGACTGCTACTGATCGACAATGGCGTCGCTCTCGTAGCGTTTTTGCTTACCACGGGGGTGCCACTGGTCGTTGAGCTCGGTGCATCGCTCGATGTGTTGCTCGTGGTCGTTGTTCTCCGAGTGCTCGCAACAGTGATGCGAACGCACTTCGGTGCATTTGATCTCGACCAGATGCAAGAGCTCCGCGACTGATGTTGATCTACGTCATCCTTGGATTGCCGCTCGCGGCTGCGCTCGTCGCAGGTCTTGTGCCATGGAGGCATTGGGTCGGCTGGATGACGACATTCGCAAACGGGAGTGTCCTCGTTTTTGGTGTCGCGCTCTGTGTCAAAACCGTGGACCACCGAGCGCTCCTCGCACTTGATGGCGGTCTTCGCGCCGACGCATTGAGCTCGTTCATGGTGGTTGTGATCGGAACAGTATCTTTTCTCGCTGCCAGTCAAACAGTTCGCTATCTGAGCTCCGAGATTGACCGGGGCAGCTCAAGTTCTCGCCACGCGTCGCTTTATGTTGTGCTCGTGCAGATCTTCGTCGCCTGCATGCTTCTCGCGGTTTTGTCCGCGAATCTCGGAGTCATGTGGGTCGCGATTGAGGCGACGACGATTGCGACAACCTTTCTCGTTGGACACCGACGCACCTCCGGGGCGCTTGAGGCTTCTTGGAAATACGTGATTATCTGTTCAGTGGGGATCGCGCTTGCGTTGCTCGGCACGGTGCTTGTCTATTTCGCAGCGCTGCACGTCGGCGGCCCTCACTCAGGCCCGCATGGAGTGAGCGCGCTTGACTGGACATCGCTTATGGCGATCTCACATCATCTCGATACGGGAATCATGCGCCTAGCCGTGGCGCTTCTTGTGCTTGGCTATGGCACAAAAGTTGGTCTTGTGCCGATGCATAGCTGGCTTCCTGATGCGCATAGTCAGGCTCCAGCACCGGTATCTGCACTCATGTCGGGCGTGTTGCTCACTGTTGCCTTCTATGCACTTTTGCGTTTCAAGGCAATCGCGGATGGTGCTCTCGGAATCGGATACACGCGTTCGCTGCTCATCGTGGTCGGCCTCGGTTCGCTCTTCGTTGCCACATCGTTGCTGTTGACCCAGAGAGATTACAAACGCATGCTTGCTTACAGCAGTATGGAACACATGGGTCTTATCGCCCTCGGTGCCGCTGCAGGGAGTTCGCTCGCTATCGCCGCCGTGCTCTTGCACATTCTCGGACACGGGATTGTCAAGGCCGTGTTGTTCCTTGCCGCGGGGGAGATCTACCTCGTTGAGGGAACGAGCACGATTGACCAGGTCCCTGCGCTCTTGTCGCGAAGGCCGATGATCGGCGGCATCTTTGGGTTTGGGCTCGTGGCCCTTCTCGGTCTTCCTCCATTCAGTCTTTTTGTCAGCGAACTCAACATGATCCGCGCCGAGGTCGCGGTCGGCCTCACCTGGGTTGCCGCAATCTCATTGGTGTTGATGTCGATCATCTTTGTGTCGATGATGATGCACGGCCGCTCGATGCTCCTTGGTGACTCGACATCGTCAGATGGTTTTGGAGCAACTGCCAGAACATTCACGGTTCCGCTCGTATTGGGCCTTGTGGTATCTGCGTTCTTCGGGATCGTCGCGTGGCCCCTTGCGCCGCTCCTTCATGCCGCGGCTCACGTGATCGTGCGATAGGTGGAACTCTCTTGCACCAAGAGTCCGCGATGAGTTCTCACGGCAAGACCTATCGTCACGGTGGCGCGCGCGAGAGCGATCTGATTCCAATCGAGGAACTCGTATCCCACGCGACTGAGTTGTTCGAAAAGCACTACCGGTTGGCAATGATTGCTGCTCATGATGATGACGATGCCCTGCGTGTCGTCTACGTATTCCTCGCTGGACCACCCGATCACAGAGTCGAACTCCAGGTGCGACTTGGCCAAGAGCACCCCTCGGTGCCTTCGCTCAGCCATCTCTCATTCTCCGCAAGTCGCTTTGAGCGAGAGAACCGCGACCTGTTTGGAATCGAACCCATCGGTCACCCATTTCTCCGTCGCCTCGTGCTTCATCAGCACTGGCCAGAGGGCTATTACCCGATGCTCCATGGCGCAGGTGAGGTGCCGCCGATGCTTGTTGATGCTCCACCGTTTCCCTTCGTCGAGGTTGGAGGCCGCGAGGTCTACGAGATTCCCGTTGGACCAGTCCATGCCGGAGTTATTGAGTCAGGGCACTTCCGGTTTTCGGTCGTTGGCGAGACGATCATCAAGATGAAGGCTCGGCTGTGGTTTGTCCATCGGGGAATCGAGAGGCTCTTTGAAGGGCGCGAAATCCATTCAGGTGTCGAGATCGCCGAACGCATCTCCGGCGATAGCGCTGTTGGTCACAATATTGCCTTTTGCCTGGCCGTTGAAGAGGCCTGTCGAGTCATCGTTCCAGATGAGGGATTGGCGTTGCGGGCAATCCTGCTCGAGCTTGAGCGCGTCTATAACCATGTCGCAAATATTGGTGACCTTTGTAACGATGTTGGCTTTGGAATCGCCCAGTCGCGTGCGCTCGTGTTGAGAGAACAACTCCTGAGACTCAACGCTGAGGTTACCGGGCACCGCCTTTTGCGCGGTGCTATTCGCCCGGGTTCGACGGAGCTTTTGCGGCTGCCAAGCCCGATGGAGCTGGAATCGATCGAAGGTGACTTCGAAGATCTCATTGATCTTGTGACATCGAACAGCGTCGTCATGGACCGTTTTCGAGGTACCGCAGTGCTCTCATTGGAAGACGTGGCCGGGGTCGGCGTCATTGGATTGGTAGCGAGAGCATCTGGCCTGGCGATTGATGCTCGAATGGCCCACCCGTTCCTCGCACCTGTCAAACAGTTCCAACCAGTCGTCGAGGAGGGTGGTGACGTCCTCGCGAGATTTCTCGTGCGGGTACGAGAGGTCAGAGCTTCGCTCGTGCTCGTCAGGGACCTTCTCGAGAGGGTGTCAGATCTCAGTGTCTCGACAGCTATTGGGCCTATTCGAGGCGGATCCGGGCTTGGCATCGTTGAGGGCTGGCGTGGTGGCATTGTGCACCGAGTCGAGATCGATGCCAAAGGGATCATCACGCGCTGCAAAGTCGTTGATCCGTCGTTTCTCAACTGGCCGGCACTCTCGGTAGCGCTCAAGGACACGATCGTTCCGGACTTTCCGCTTGTCAACAAGAGCTTCAATCTCTCCTACGCAGGGAACGACCTGTAACCGGGTCGGCAATAAATCGCACAACATTCCTAGGGGTACTTTTACCGGAATCTCTGCTGTACTTGCGCGACGCAAGGGGCGAGACCGCGCGTTCTCGCTGTTACCCGCCCGGTCCGGGAGGGTAACGTGAGGGGCTGATCTGGCGTTGAACGTTTTGCTCAATGCAGATCTCTGGCGCGTCGCGGACGTGAAGTTAAAGGGGAGACCATGACAATGATGCCGTCGAACGCAGGTGAGGCCCGTGCGCTGATTGTGCAGGCCTGCCAGGCACTGGCAACCGGAGGACAGGATGACATGGTCTGGGGCCACCCAAGTGTGCGCGACTTCGACGGCCAAGGCGTGTGGATGAAAGGCTCAGGCTGGGGGTTCGAGGAGATCGACGAGGATAAGGTCGTTCTTGTATCTTCGGAGGGCAAGGTGCTCGACGGGAAGAACTCGCGGCACATCGAATTTCCGATCCACACCGAGATCATGAACAATCGCAGTGATGTCGGGGCAGTCGTGCATACCCACTCGGATGCTGCGAATGCCTTTTCTTCGCTCGACGCGCCGATGAGGGCGCTGAGCCACGCGGGAAGCCTGTTCAGCTTCCCCGATGTTCCGCGATTCACCCTCACTGGAGGATTGATCAAGACACAAGAGCTCGGTGTTGCACTTGCAGAGGCGCTTGGCTCTGCTCCTGCCTGTCTGATGCCCCAACACGGACTCGTTGCGGTCGGCAAAGACATCCCCTCAGCGGTAATGACGGCGATCTTGCTTGACAAGGCCTGTCGGGTTCAGCTCGCAGCGATGGCTGCTGGAACTGTTACACGCTTCGGGGATGAAAAGGACACGGTTGCAAAGCGCGCCGAGGTCTGGGCCGACGGACAGATTCTTGCCGGGTGGAACTACCTTGTCCGACGCTCAGAGGCTGAATCAGGCTGAGCTTCAACTGTTCATCGCGACGACGTCGTGATGTATTTGCGCGCGATATCGTCGCGCCGGTGAGAGCACTCCCTGCTCGTTGTTGTCGACGTACTTGCGAGATGGGATCGGTCGCAGATGCACCAACCGAGCGAGTGTCTTCCCGGGACAAAAAGATGACCCGTCACAGCCGGGAGTCAGTAACCAGCCTCGACGTTGACGACTCCCTCAAGGGGCTCACCGGCAAGAAAACGCGCTGCGTTGGTTTCAATCCGTTGTGCGAGGAGGGGTCGAATCATCTCTGGCGTATCTGCAGAGTGGGGAGTGATGATGCAGTTCGAGAGATGAAACAACGGATGGCCATCCGGGAGTGGTTCAGGATCGGTCACATCAAGAGCGGCCCCGCCGATTGTATTCCGCTGCAGCGCATCGACAAGGTCATCAGTTACCACGTGGCGGCCCCGTGCGACGTTGACGAGCCATGCGTCACCTC
>Ga0307373_10005559_pt1 | contig 20552 bp, 20 predicted proteins | sample OX2MG_FD_202534 | JGI IMG/M metagenome (GOLD analysis project Ga0307373, IMG submission 202534) | Soil microbial communities from Risofladan, Vaasa, Finland - OX-2 | ecosystem: Environmental > Terrestrial > Soil > Coastal area > Acid sulfate soil | place: Finland: Risofladan, Vaasa | collected...
GTGCCCAGTATTTTATCATTGGAGGTATGCTTGCCGGCAATGTCCATGGTCCGCCATCCCAGTTTCAGGGTCCGTTCCACGGCACGGATAATGGCTGCCGCTTCTTCTTTGAGTTCAAAGGAAATCTCCAGCATCAGTGCTGCGGATAAAATGGAAGCCATCGGGTTGGCAATTCCCTTGCCTGCAATGTCATGGGCCGAACCGTGAATGGGTTCATAAAGCCCTGCCTGCTCACCTATGGAGGCGGAGGCAAGCATACCCATTGATCCGGTAATCTGGGAAGCTTCATCAGTCAGGATATCGCCGAACAGGTTACCGGTCAGTATGACATCAAAATGTGTGGGATCCCTGATTAGCTGCATGGCGGCATTGTCCACGAATATATGCTCGGTCTCCACATCCGGATAGCCGAGGGATATTTCCTGAACGGTTTCCCTCCATAGCCGGGATGATTCCAGCACATTAGCCTTATCCACGGAACATAGTTTCTTTCGTCTGGACCTGGCTGCTGCAAAAGCCTTATGGGCAATCCTTTCCACTTCAAATCGATGGTAAACCATCAGATCACTGGCTGTGGCCCGGTCATCACTCCGGCTTTTTTTTCCAAAATAAACATCCCCGGTCAGTTCCCGGAAAAAAAGGATATCCGATCCCCGCAGCACTTCAGCCCGGATCGGGGAAGCGTCGAGGAGTTCATCGAACAACCTGATGGGACGAATATTGGCAAAAAGGCCCAGTTCCTTCCTTATCTTCAGCAAGCCCTGTTCGGGTCTGACGGTCAGGGAAGGATCAAGGTCATATTTGATATGCCCGATAGCCCCGAAAAGAATGGCATCCGAACCCTTGGCTTTAGCCAGTGTTTCCTCGGGAAGTGGGCTTCCGGTGGCTTCAATGGCCCCATGTCCCATCAGTCCTTCTTCAAAATCAAACCGGTGCCCATAATTTTTCCCTACCTTCTCCAGGGCTTTCTTTCCCCAGGCGGTCACCTCCCTTCCGATGCCATCTCCGGGAATGACCAGTATTTTTTTGATGCTGCCCATAAATCCCTAATTCTACAGATTTTCATGAATCATCCTCCCCTAAAAGTGATTTACCTTCCGGGTCTGGCCATTTCAAATTTTTCAATCTCCCCTTTAAGACTTAACAAATAATCTATATCATCAAAGCCGTTCAGCAGGCAGTTTTTCTTATAGGCATTGATATCGAAATGTTGTAGCGGTCCGTCCGGAAGAATACGGATATGTTGCCCTTCCAGGTCTATTTCCAGCATGATCCCCGCATCCATTTCCAAGGCGCGGAAAATGCTGCCCAGATAATTATCGGGAACAACCACCGGCAGCAGGCCGTTATTCAATGCGTTATTCTGGAAAATGTCTCCGAAAAAACTACTGACCACCACATCGAATCCGAAATCGACAAGTGCCCAGGCGGCATGTTCCCGGCTCGAGCCACATCCGAAATTCTTACCGGCAACCAGTATTTTCCCCGGAATTCCAGGTTCATTCAGGATAAATCCGGGTCTGGGATTCCCCTGATTATCATAGCGCCAGTCCCGGAAAAGATTCTCCCCGAACCCTGCCCTGGTGGTTGCCTTAAGGAATCGGGCGGGTATGATCTGGTCCGTATCCACATTTTCCATGGGCAAAGGTACCGCTGTGGACCGAAGTTGCCGGAATGTCTTTTTACTCATGAAACTATTTTTTTAACCAGGCAGTTAACTCAGGTATTTAAAGCATTTCCCGGGGATCCGTCACCTGCCCGGTTACCGCGGCTGCAGCAGCCGTGAGCGGACTGGCCAGGAATGTACGGGCATTGGGACCCTGTCTTCCCTCGAAATTACGGTTTGAAGTGGACAGACAATATTTCCCTGCCGGTATTTTGTCCTCATTCATGCCCAGGCAGGCACTGCAACCCGGGCCCCGGAGGGAAAAGCCGGCTTCCTCAAAAATAGCATTCAATCCTTCCCGGATCGCCTGTTTTTCCACCTGTTTGGATCCGGGAACTATCCAGACCTCCACATGGTCCGCTTTTTTGCGGCCTTTTACAAAAGCGGCGACCTGGCGGAGATCTTCAATCCGGGCATTGGTGCAGCTTCCGATAAAGACATAATCCAGTTTTTTACCCAGCAACCGGGTTCCCGGCTCCAGGGCCATATATTCCAGGGATTTTCTGAAGGAAGGCCTTTCATGATCCTCCAGGGCTGACAATGCAGGAATGGTTTGTGTGATTCCCATGCCCATTCCTGGATTGGTGCCATACGTGATCATGGGCTCCATATCTCCGGCCTCAAACTCCAGCACCCTGTCAAAAATGGCATCCGGGTCAGTGGGAAGTGTCTTCCAATAGTTAACTGTTTTATCCCATTGATCCGTTGATGGGGCAAATGGCCTGCCTTTGATATAAGCAAATGTGGTTTCATCGGGGGCAATCATTCCACCCCTGGCTCCCATTTCGATACTCATATTGCACACCGTCATCCGGGCTTCCATACTCAAAGACCGGATAGCATCTCCGGCATACTCTACAAAATATCCTGTCCCTCCGCTGGAAGAGATCTTTGAAATGATATATAATATAATATCCTTGGAGACCACCCCTTTATTTAATTGGCCGTTCACCCTGATCTGCATCCGTTTAGGTTTGTATTGCAGGATGCACTGGGTAGCCAGGACCTGTTCCACTTCTGTGGTGCCGATGCCAAATGCAATAGCCCCCAGGGCCCCATGGGTGGAAGTATGGCTATCCCCACATACCAAGGTCATTCCCGGCTGGGTAATCCCCAGTTCAGGACCGATGATATGTACGATACCCTGGTATGGATGACCCAGTCCATATAATTCAATTCCGAATTCCCGGCAATTACTGGTCAGCATGTCCACCTGTTTACGGCTCAGGGCTTCCCGGATGGGTTGGTCCTGATTCAGCGTGGGGACATTATGATCTGCAGTAGCATGCGTGCGCCGGGTGCGGAATACCGGTATTCCCCTGTTTCGCAGGCCATCAAAGGCCTGGGGACTGGTTACTTCATGAATGAACTGGCTGTCAATATATAATACATCCGGATGCCCTTCCTGGCTTTTGACCAGGTGACTGTCCCAGATCTTATCAAACAATGTTTTTCCCATGTAGTCAATTTTACTTAAAAGTTACGCCATTTCCGGCTAAGGTTTCAGGGCTTTCACCCGCAGGCGCCGGTAATCGGCAAACCAACTGCCTTCCCGGAAATGGGTAGGCCGCAACAGGTCTTGGATTTCTACTTTCAGCCCAACCTTTTTCCGCGGGGGTATTCCCTTGAAAAAGCAGTTTCCAAACATGTTCAGCCAGTCCACGATACCGTTATCGGGGTCTTCCAACTGGGTTTCGCGATCAAAATAATACAGTTCATTTACCCGGAATCCCCGCGTTTCCAATAGCCCGGCGTATTTGGCCGGTGCGGGAAAATACCAGGGATGCAGCCTGTGGTTTCCTCCATATCCATGCCGGTCAAGGACTTTTTCCACCCCTTCAATAATACCCCGGATATTATTCAAGCCCCCCAGTTCCGCAATCAGCCTTCCGCCTGGTTTCAGGCTCTGGAAAATCTGGCCAAGCACCTGTTCCTGTTCATCAATCCAATGTAATACCGCATTGGAAAATACCGCATCAAAGGGATTTTTAAAACAAAAGTCCCGGGCATCCCGGATATAAAAGGAAAGTTGCGGATAACTTCTCTTTGCGTGGCCGATCATGGCCGGGGAAGAATCCATACCCATAACTTCAGCACCTGATTTTGCGATCTGATGAGTCAATACCCCGGTTCCGCATCCCAAATCCAAAATTCTTTCTCCTTCAATGGGATGCAACAGATCAATCAAACTGGCTCCATACTGATAAACAAAAGCATGCTTGCGGGTATACAATCCGGCATTCCAGGAATCCTTTGGGGATCCAACCATCTGCAGTTTACTTCAAACTTAGCTGACTATAATAATAAAAGCTAATTTCATTTGTAAAATTATCCGATATCGAAAATAGATAATTTTAACTTATATTATTGAATTACAAATTTTTACGTTAATTTAATATACGATGTCCAATAAGGTACCTGATCCATTATTTGTATTGGTGAAAACTTTATCAAAAGCAGAAAAAAGACATTTTCAGCTGAGTACCAGGAATAAAATCCGCAATAAAGAAATGCTGTATATCCGCTTATTCGGGATGCTGGATAAAATGGAGGTGTATGATGAAACCACCCTGATCAAAAAAATTCCCGGAATTAAAAAATCCCAGCTTCCCAACTTAAAGGCCCATTTGTACAGACAACTGCTTTCCAGTCTCCGGGGACTTTATCGGCTTAAAGATCCCGTCATGGAGCTCCGGGAACTATTCGATTATGCCAGGGTACTCTATGATAAAGGACTTTATCCGCAAAGCAAGCACATGCTGGGCCGGATTAAACCCAGGGCCCAGATGCTGGAAGAGATCAGCCTAAGTCATGAGGTTATAGAATTTGAAAAACTGATTGAATCGAGGTATATCACTCCCGGACTGGAATCCAGGACTGCCCTGTTAAGCCTGGAATCCCGGCAGCTCAGCCGGCAATTGTCCAGCATCAGTTATTTATCCACCCTGTCACTTCGCATGTATGGATTATACCTGAAAATGGGCCATGCCCGGGATGAAAAGGATGCCCGGATACTAAAGGATTTCCTGGAACTCCACCTGCCTGCCTTTCCCGATCAGGATTTGGGCTTTTACGAAAAGACTTACCTGTACCAAACCTATTGCTGGTATTATTACACCCTGCAGGATTTTGCCCTGTATTACCGGTATTGCCGTAAATGGGTGGACCTTTTTGAAAAATTACCCCAGCAGAAAACAGCAGACCCTTCCCTGTATCTGAAGGCCCTGCATAACCTACTCACCGCCTATTTTTACACCCGTAATCAGGAGCGGTTTACTTCGGAACTGCAGATCATGGCCCAATTCATTCGGGAAAAAGAGGCCGGTTTTGAAGAGAACACCCGCTTATATGCATTTGTCTACCTGAGTACAGCGCGCATCAATAAGCATTTTCTGGAAGGCACATTCAGCGAAGGGTTAAATCTGGTTGCGGAAATTGAAAATCAGATCCGGATATATCAGGCTAAACTTGATGACAACCGGGTAATGGTATTTTATTATAAGATAGCCTGCCTGTATTTCGGATCCGGAGATAATGGAAATGCCATCAAATACCTTCACCGGATTATTCAGCTTCGCGTAGGAAATCTTCGCGAGGATATCCAATGCTTTGCCCGGATACTGCACCTGATCGCTCATTTTGAGATGGAAAACTTCTCCCTGGTCGAATACCTGGTCAAATCCGTCTACCATTTTATTGCCCAGCACCGCGACCAGAGCCGGGTCATGGAGGAGATTATGCTTTTTTTGAGAAAAAACCTATATGCCCGGCCGGATGAACTCCTGAATGGCTTTAGGGAACTTCGCGAACAACTCCTGTTATTATCTAAGAATCCATTTGAAAAACGATCCTTTCTTTATCTGGATATCATTTCCTGGCTGGAAAGCAGAATATCGGGTATTCCCGTGCAGACCGTCATCCGCAACAAATTCCTGCAGGGAATAGCCCGGTTCTGAACAATCATCTTAAATCCAGTGAAATATCAAAACGTCCCAGGTCTATACTCCGGTATTAATTCATCTTGTAAAAACAAAAGGAATGATTTACCGATTTTTTCCGTTAACGCAGCAATACTTCTGTTACATTCCATTCCCACCTTGAATTTCCGTACACCATCCATTGCTTATTTTACCACTGCTTGCATTGGTTTAGTCATAAGGCCCAATATCAATCCGTATACCAGGTGCCCTATCAAAGCCCCAATGACCATTCTTCCCGGCTCAGGTGTATTACCTGAAAACACACCCATTCCCATCATCGGCATCGCCATAAGTTCCATAAGCATCCAGGGTAAAAGGGAAAATAACATGCCTTTTAGAGCGTAGTTTATTGATATTCTGTCTCTTACTAAATAAACATAAATAAATGCCCAAACTATTCCAATCATAAAGTGCATCACCCAACCCATCCAACCGGGTATATGCATAAACTGGGCGAGCATACCGCCAATTTGCATTTTTGGCAATCCCATCATGGGGGCAATAAGCATCATCATAGTCATGACAGCGGTGGCAACTATACCACCAATTACTGCCTGTTTAATCTTTGTTTTCATATTTTATACTTTTAGAATTATCAGGGATTAGCCTAAAATACTAACCCCTGATATTTCATGAATAAGACTAAAAACCTGATTTACATATTTATAAAAGCACTTTTTCAAATGGCTATATTAGCCTTTTGAAAGTGCATTCTGAAATGCCTCCTTAATTTCATCATCAGATTTTGCAATACTGATTTCAGATATTAATTTTTTTGATCTGGCATTAAAGAAAAATAGCATTCCGGTATCGGTGTTCTTTTTAGCAAACCTGGCAATTCCGGCATTCTTAAGCATGTGCATGGATGCAGCTATGGTCTGGGCATCTGATAAATCATCCTTGACCATTCGGACTTCCTTATTCTGCATAACCATCGGCATGATGTCCGCTGTAAATCGAGGACCATTGGCCTTACATACAGGACACCAGGAAGCTTCATTGACCAGTACGATTACTTTGGGCTTTGAATGTTGGGCAAATCCGCTTAACGATGTACCCAATAACAGGCAGGATGCAATTAATACTTTTTTCATTGTTTTGTGTTTTTTAGTGAGACATATTGATTGACGGCTAAATTGTCGCAACTATTAACAAAACCTGACAAAAAAAAGTGACTTTTAAAATAATATTTCATTACCGGTATTTTATCCCAGGTACATTTAGCCAATTGGAAATTATCTGACTCAGGTTCAAGTAAAGCCCGATAATGGCCGAATCATAAAAATAGCCTGCTACAACACAATAGAAATAAAAACTGAATTTTAATTCAGTTCAGGAGGAAGTATAAGAAAGGTCTTCACAGATTTCCAGGAGACCTACATTGCCACTGTAACTCAAAAATTCGAAATGATGCGTTTCTTCAAATCATCGTTCTCGATAAACGTAATTTTTTTATCATTTTGGTCGTTGAAATGCCGGAAAAGGACCTCATCCAGCCATTTACTTTGCTGCTTATAGATTCTGCATACATCGCACATGCTGGTGTGCATAAAAAGCAATAATCTTTCCTTCCAGGATAAATCCATCAAAAGTCTTTTCTCCATTAATTCCGTGGCTTTTTTACAGGATAAAATCCACCGATTCATGAATTTTCTCATTATTCAGGATTTAAACCAGTTAATTTCCAGGCATTTCCTCAATTGAAGTTTTGCCCTGTGTAATATCTGCCAGAAATTAGTTGGTGAAAGATCCAATTCCTGACATATAATCTCCCCTTTTTTCTCTTCTAAGTACTTTAATTGTAATGCAGAACACCAGTTAGCCGGAAGTTTCCCCATACAATGCAGTAAAACCCGGTTAAATTCATCATTGTCCAAATATTCTTCAGCCCCTAAAGGCCAGTCAAATGGTCTTTGATCTTCTCTCCATTGTCCAATACTATCAAAAAAAACATCATTAGACACATCTTTCCAACTTTCACTTTGTTTTCGTTCCGCTATGGTAGGATTGCAATAATGATTACGATGATAATCGCTTATCTTGTTATTCAAAATGGCAAAAAGCCAGGTTTTTGAGTTGCTTTCCCCCTTGAATTTTCCAAAATTCTGAAAAGCGGCCATAAATGTTTCCTGTACCAGGTCTTCTGCAGTCTCCTTGCTGGACGTTTTAAATAATGCCCAACTGTACAGGTTATCTGCATACAATGACACCCAAGTTGTAAGGGTGGCTGTTGGATTTGATTTATCCGTTTCACTTATCACCAGTCAAAGGTAAAGAATGTGAAAAGAAAGATTGTTAAATACCGCTTTAAAAGAATAAAAAGTAACTCCTTAACTACAAAGCCGTTGTAGGCAAATTAAAAGAGTGATTCAATTACCGGTTCTTCAATAAGGGAATCCAAATATTTATCCTTGGTGCTTGTCAGTTGATTTTATAAATGATACATTGATCAGACTGAATTGGCTACCCTTCAGATCTGGGAGAAATCCAGCGGCCTCAGAAAAAGGATGACCGCCTTGATGACATTATGCTGGTATTTTTTCATAGCAAATAATCTTTTTGAAACCGGATCATTGCTGAATGCCTTCCAGTGGGCATCCCGGTCAGCCATGCTTTCAAAAGTTGTCATATACATCAGGTTCGGGGTACGGGTGCCGCTGAGTGCTTCGGCATAAAATACGGCATGGAAATGAAGCCGGTGAAAAATGCCGATCTCGCCGCCAGCATTGAACATCTCGACTTTATTCCGATTAAAATTCTCCCCTGAGCTTTCATAGCTTCGCAACTCATAAACCCGATCCATTTTGGGTGCCTGAATGTCGGGGACACGGATTGCCGGCATTCCGGGAAAGGCCCTGAGCAGGATGACCTCAATACGGTGATATGCCGGATTATTATAGGGTGCCTCCAGGTAGGTACTCCCCGAAGCCAGGTATTTTTTGTCCTTAAACAATTTACCGGACAAAGATTCGAATTCCCGGAATGAATGAAACGGAACCAGCACATACAGGCGGAGTCCGGTATCTTGTGCACTGTCGGGTTCAAATACCCCCACCGGCCCAACCCCGAGGCGATGAAGGGCCGGTAACCAGGCATGCTGCAGATAATCTTCCACCAGCTTTTGCTGATTTAAATTATCCAGGTGATATATCTCCAGTTCGTACAACATCCTTTGTCTGTCTTGTGCACCAAGGGGGGTAATCTCCAGGGTGGATAGCATAGCAGCCATGGCCAAGCAAAAGATCAGGGCATGAATTTTTATCATTTGATTGATTATTTTATTTGTTCCATGGAAATACGGGTTATTTTCTTCTCTTTATCATATGCCGTTGGCTTTTAATCATTCCACCTGGACTATGAACGTGCTTCAGGTCCTGTATACCCTGGGACGTTGCTGTTCCAGCATAAGCAGATCAACCAGGGTCATCGCAGTTACCGCCTCAAGCACTACAGGCACCCGAAGGGCAATACAGAGATCATGCCTCCCCTTGACACTGAAGGGTTCCACATTTCCTGAGTTCAGGTTCAAGGTATGCTGCTCCTTCGGAGTGGAGGAAGTGGGCTTGACCACCACGCGGAAAACCAGCTGGTTCCCATTTGTGATGCCTCCGACAATGCCTCCCGCATGATTGGTGGCCGTTCTACCCGAATTATCAATCAGGGGGTCATTATGTGCAGACCCGAACATCCTGGCTGCCCGGAAACCTGCCCCAAACTCAATGCCCTTGACAGCCGGGATAGCAAACGCGGCATGGGCCAGCAGGGATTCTACAGAATCAAAAAAAGGCTCCCCAAGTCCTGGCAATATCCCATCCACCCGGCATTCCACAATCCCGCCCACAGAATCCTTGGCTTCGATCGCCTTTTGAATGCCCAGGTCGATATCCGTTTCACCCCCAACTTCAGTCAGATCGGCCCTTACCGTCACTGGGCCTGATACTTCGGCTGATTGATGAAATGGAGGAGTCTGCAGTATCTTTTTGGCAATCACCCCTGCCGCAACCAGGCACACGGTCAGCCGCCCACTGAAATGACCCCCTCCACGGTAATCTTCAAACCCCCCGAATTTCTTTTTAGCCACAAAATCAGCATGACCGGGTCTGGGGACGGATCGTATCTTTTCATAATCTGCTGACCGGGTATTATTATTTTCGAAAAGGATCAGGATGGGCGCCCCTGTGGTGGTATCCTGAAATACCCCGGACCGGATCAAGGGCAGGTCATCCTCTTTCCGTGGAGTCGTCCCCTTGGCACCCGGCTTCCTGCGTTCCAGGTCAGCCAGAAAGTCCCCGGTCTGCAGGGGGATGCCGGCAGGACAACCATCAAGGCAAAATCCCACACTTTGTCCATGAGACTCCCCAAGGATATGTATCCGGAAAACCCGGCCAAAACTGTTCATATTGAACCTGTTAATTACTGATCAATCACTGCATGTTCACCCCTGCGGACCTGAGATGGTCCCAGAATTCCGGATAGGATTTGTTTACCGCCTCAGCGCCATCAATGACCACTGGTCCTCCGGCGGTCAGTCCCGCCACAGCGCAGGCCATAGCAATCCGGTGATCCTGATGGGAATCCACCCGGGCCCCCCTGATCTTTCCTCCTGTAACCCTCATCTGATCTCCGACCAAGGCAATACCGATCCCTAAAGTAGCAAATTCCTGCTGTAAGGTTTTACCCCGGTCACTTTCCTTATGGGCCAGCCGGCTTACTCCGGAAATGGTACTGGTTCCCTGGCAATGGGCTGCCAGGGCAACCAACGGAGGGAAAAGATCGGGGCAATCGGTGGCATCAAAGTCAAATGCCCGTAAATCACCGGTGGATACGGAAAGGGCTTGCTGCCCGACCCGGACATTGGCCCTACAGTTTTCCAGGGCCTGCAAAATAGCTTTATCCGACTGGGCGGAATCCGTGCGCAGTCCGCTGACGGAGATATGGCCGGATACCGCTCCGGCAACCAGGAGAAAGGCTGCCCCGCTCCAGTCCCCTTCCACGGTATAATCAGTGGGCACATAACGTTGTTTTTTTTCAAACACGAAATGCTGGAAATGGTCATTTACTACCTTCACGCCAAAAATGGCCATCAGTTCCAGGGTAAGGCCGATATAAGGTTTACTTTTAAGATTCCTGACCCGGACTTCAGCCTGATCCGCAACCGCGCCGAAAGCCATCAGCAGGCCAGTCAGGAATTGGGAGCTTAAGGAACCATCCACTTCAATATTCCCCGCTCGAAGGGGCCCCTTGATCCGGATTGGCAGTCTACCCCCCGTAGTCTGGCAGGAAACCCCGAGGGCTGGTAGCATCTTTTCAAAAAAATGCATCGGCCGCAGGGCCAGGCTCCCCTGGCCGGTGATGACCAGGGGCCGGGCACAAATTGCGGCCAGGGGGGTAAACATGCGAATGCTCAGTCCGGACTCCCCGCAATTGATCTCAGAAATCTGGGGATCCACCCCGTTGCCGGTTATTTCAATGCGATCCTCAAACTGACGGATCAAGGCTCCAAGTCTTCCGGCCACTTGCAGGGCTGCCAGCCCATCCTGGCTTTGACCAGGATTGCGGATTATGCTTTTCCCCCTGGCCAGCATCGACAGGGCTACCGCCCGCTGCATCGCGCTTTTAGAAGGATTGGCACGCAACTCTCCCGTTATGGCAGAAGGAATGATGGTTTTAATCATGGTTTTTATTTGGTCAGAGACTGATTAAAAGTTCCTCCAGTTGTCCTAGCGGGAGGGGCATGGTCTGCGCCGATCCAATCCTGTTTAACAACACCAAATGGATCATGGACCCTTCCCTTTTCTTGTCCATATTAAAATAATGAAACAACGCTTTTTTATCAAAATCCAGCTTTACAGGTAATTCATAATGCTCCAACAGCCGGATCAAACGCCCGGTGGAGGATTCCGGAAAGCCCGTCAGCCGTTCGGAAAGCCTGGCCGCAGCGACCATGCCAATGGCCACCGCCTGACCATGTGGAATCCCCTTCCCCTTTTCCACCGCATGTCCCACCGTATGTCCAAAATTCAACCAGCGTCTTTTCCCGGTTTCAAACTCGTCTTCCCCGACAATCTCAGACTTATGGAGGACTGAACGTTCCACCAGGACCGGGACAATGGATTTATCTTCCGGAGTGAGGGCATGCGCTTCCAGCAGGTCAAATAAATCCGGGTCGAGGATGCAGGCATATTTGATGATCTCCGCATAACCATTTCCCCATTCGCTTTGGGGTAAGGTCCGCAGCAGGTCGAAATCAATCAGGATGAACTTCGGCTGCCGGATGGTGCCAAGGACATTTTTATAGGAGCTGTAATTGATCCCATTCTTACCCCCAATGGAGGCATCCACCTGGGCCAGTAATGTGGTGGGGACAAAAGCAAAGGATACTCCCCTCAGGTAAACTGCTGCTGCAAAACCAGCCAGGTCGGTGATTACACCGCCTCCAACACCCAGGATCAGGGTACTTCGGTCCGCCTGCAGGCGGATCAGTTCATCGATCACTGTCTCCAGGCCAGTCAGGCTTTTTTGGGCTTCTCCGGAAGGAATCAGGATCTTCTTCCAGTTTTCCAGCAGGTGCCCATGGTATTGCATGAACCTGTCATCGGCGATGATGACGGTCCGGCTTGGATCGGCATACTTGAACAGCCGGGAAAGTGATTCTCCCAGGTGATAATCCGTAGTTCCTTCGGAAAATTTCCCGGTTATTGTTTTCATGCTTTTGGACTTTGGATCAGCTGTTCATTACTTTATTTTGCCGGTTGATGGATTCCAGGTGGACCGCATCAAAATACTTCAGGATAAAATCCTTGCTCAATCCCAGTTTCTCTCCGTTCTTGATCGCTTTTATCAGGATATCATTCCACCGGTTGGTCTGCAGGATGGTGATGTTATTTTCCTTTTTATATTTACCGATTTCTTCGGCTACCTTCATCCGGTTCCCCAGGAGCTGAAGCAATTCATCATCGATATGATTGATTTGTTCCCTCAGCCTGGAAAGGACAGTCAGGAATTCTTCCTGGTCCGTGGTCTCATGCCTCCAGATGATCTTGTTCAGCAGGTCTGCCAGCTGTTCGGGAGTGATCTGCTGCTTGGCATCACTCCAGGCCTTGTCCGGATCAATATGGGTTTCCAGCATGAGCCCGTCATATCCCAAATCAATGGCCTTCTGGGAAATTTCCTGCAGGATATCCCTTCTCCCGCAGATATGGCTGGGATCGCATAGCATGGGGATTTCAGGCATTCGCCTCCGTAATTCTATGGGCAGGTGCCACATGGGGGCATTACGGAACTCGGTATTCCCGTAATTGGAAAACCCCCGGTGAATCAGGCCAATATGTTTGATGCCCGCCTTGCGGATGCGCTCCACTGCCCCGATCCAAAGTTCCAAATCAGGATTAATCGGGTTTTTAATCCAGACAGTCGTATCCACGCCACGGAGGGCATTGGCCAGTTCCTGTACGGAAAATGGGTTGACCGTGGTCCGGGCGCCGATCCACAGGATATCTATCCCGAAGTGGAGGGCGTCTTCTACATGCTTGGTGGTGGCCACTTCCACGGTGGTCAGCAGACCGGTCAACGCTTTGGCTTTCATCATCCAGGTCAGGCCAATGGTGCCTACCCCTTCAAAGGAACCTGGCTTGGTCCGGGGTTTCCAGATCCCTGCCCGCAACACATCCACCTTTCCGGTGGCGGCCAGCCTGGTGCAGGTGGAAATCACCTGTTCTTCCGTTTCAGCGCTGCAGGGGCCGGATACGATGATCGGCTGCTTTGCGGCCAGTTTTTCTGCCAGGGCCGGCTGGCTAAGCGTGTTTTCCATCATTTGATGATTTTACGGATTTTATTGGATTGTTCGATCAGGGCGTAAAATTGTTCAAAATCATCCTGCTCCATCAGGGACTTCATGCGGTTGAGCTGCCGGATATGTTCTTCCAGCACATCGAGCACATTGTGTTTATTTTGCCGGAAAATAGGCACCCACATGTCCGGGGAGCTTTTGGCCAGCCTGACCGTGGATTCAAAACCCCCGCTGGCCAGTTCAAATATCCGTTGTTCCTCTTTCTCTTTTTCCAGCACTGTCAGGGCCAGGGCAAAGGAGGTGATATGCGCAATATGGGATACGTATGCGGTATGCAGGTCATGTTCCTGGGTTTCCAGGTATACCCGGCGCATGTCCAGCCGGTCGGCAATCCCTTCCAGGAGCAACACAGCTTCCGGTTCGCTTTTCCCCACATCACAAAAGACAAGGGTCTTGCCGGTAAACAGGTCATGGACCGCAGCTTCGGGTCCGCTGTATTCCGTTCCTGCCATCGGATGTAAGGAAACATAGCGGGAGCGCATTGGATGGCCGTCCACAGCAGCGGCAATATTCGCCTTGACTGAACCCATATCGGCAATTACCTGCCTGGTCCCCGTCAGGTCCAGTACCCGGGGCAATAATTCCACCAGCACATCTACCGGCACAGCCAGGATTACCAGCTGGGAGCGATACATGGCATTTTCCAGGGTGCTGATTTCATCCACCAATCCCAGTTCAAGCGCTTTGGCCCCATTATCTGCGTTCCGGTCCACCCCAATGATCCGTTCAGCAATGCCTTTCTCTTTCAGGCTAAGCGCCAGGGAACCCCCGATCAATCCAATACCGATAATCGTTACTGTCATTTTGCGGATCCTTTATTTTTCAGTGCGGCCAATCGCTGCATGCTTTCTTCCAGGATGGCTGATTCCCGGCAAAGGCTGACCCTGATATAGGAGTTGCCCTGGCTGCCAAAAATTCCGCCAGGTGTAACAAATACCCCTGCGCCATACAGCAAATGGTCACTAAAGGCAAAACCATCGGCATAATCTCCTGGTATCCTGGCCCAGACAAATAGACCTGATTGCGCTGGATCATACCGGCAACCTGTGAAGTCCAGTAATTCAAATACCAGTGTCCTTCTTTGCCGGTAAGTCAGGTTCAGTTCATCAAACCAGTCCATTCCCAGGCCCAGGGCAACTGTGGCTGCCAACTGCACAGGCAGGAACATGCCGGAATCCATATTGCTCTTGAAGCGAAGTACATCCTGGACCAGCGGCGCTGAACCAGCCAGCATCCCCACCCGCCATCCGGCCATGTTGTGGGATTTACTGAGCGAATTGAGCTCAAGGGCTACCTCCAGGGCTCCCGGAACTGCCAGCAGGCTTAAAGGACGATCCTGGAGGATAAAGCTATACGGGTTATCATGGCAAAGGAGGATCTGGTGCCTGCGGGCAAAATCCACCAGCCGGGTAAAAACGGGTATCCCCGCACTAGCCCCGGTAGGCATGTGCGGATAGTTTATCCACATCAGTTTCACCCGGGACAGATCCGTACTTTCCAGTTTTTCCAGGTCGGGGAGCCAATGCAAGGCAGGATCCAGCACATATTCCCTGCATGTCGCCCCGGTCAGCTGGGCTGCAGCCCGGTAGGTGGGATAACCCGGGTTGGGGATCAGGACTTCATCCCCCTGATCCAAAAAGGTCATGTTCACATGAAGGATCCCTTCCTTGGATCCCATCAGGGGGAGGATTTCAGTATCCGGTTCCAGATCTACTCCGTAGTATTTATGATAGAAACCGGCAAATGCCGCCCTGAGGGCCGGAATGCCCCGGTACCCCTGGTAGCCATGGCTGGAAGGCAGGGCAGCTGTCTTAGCCAACTCGCTGATCACCAGCGGATGAGGGGGCATGTCCGGGTTGCCTATTCCCAGATTAATCACTTTTTTCCCCCCCTTGTTGAGCTCATCAATTTCCCGGAGTTTACGGGAAAAATAATACTCCTCCGTATGTTTCAGTCTGCCAGCAACCTCCGTCATGACCAATGGTTTTAACTTTTCAAATCGTCTTACCCTTTTTATATATCCCCAGGATTTTCAGGCTGGCAGTGAGCGGACTGATCTTCCGGACCACTTTTTCAAACTGCTCCAGTGCACTGAACTCCATATCGGCATGGAAATAATATTTCCATTCCGAACCGGGAATTGGGAAAGATTGCAGTTTGGATAGATTGATCCCTTCTTCGGCGATCCGGGTAAGTACCGCAGCCAGGCTGCCCAGGGTATTGGAGGTATGGAAATAAATGGAAGATTTGTTCGGCTCCTTTTCCTTCACCCTTTTTTCCTCCCGGCTCAGGGCCAGAAAACGGGTATAATTCTTTTTTTCAGTATGGATATTTGCCGCCAGTATCTCCAGGTTGAACAGGTCAGCGGCCAGCTTCCCCGCTATGGCTGCAGTATGTTTCATCCGTTTTTGCCGAACCAGTTTGGCACTCAGCGCAGTATCTTCAGTTTCCACTAACCTGAACCGGGGGTGGCGGCTCAGAAAATCCATGCATTGCAGCAGGGCCATAGGATGGGAATGGACTTCCCGGATATCGTCCATCGTCTGCCCTGGCAGCCCCATCAGGTGCTGGCGGATATGCAGATAAGTCTCCCCATTGACATAAAGGCCTGATTTCTGCAGCAAACTGTAATTGGGAAGGATACTCCCAGCGATGGAATTTTCTATGGCCATGATCCCATGATCCACTTCATTTTTCCTGACCCGGTTAATAAGTTCCGCGAAAGTGGAACAGGGAACTGGCTCTATATCGGTGCCGAAATAATTCCGGGCAGCAATCTCATGAAAGCAACCAGCATAACCCTGAATGGCAATTTTCATTTTTTCAATTTTATATATTTATTTCCCCAGGCTTCTCCCTTAGAGTCATAAAATAAAAAAACCCCGATTTCCGGGGCCCTCTTCGTTAACCTGTCTTTCAGACCATACCAAAGATACCCCCCAGCTTCCTGTCATAAAAGAAGTAATAAAAATATCCTGAATCCAGAGTATGGCTGATATGGCGCATAATAAAAAAGCCCCGGGTGCTATCCTGAGGCCTTTACAATTTTATCAATTTGCAAACAAGCCTCAGTTTTGCCGATATCCGGTAAAATAATAATTCCCGTATGGAAAACAGAAGGTCATTAGATTAAATCAATGAGAATTGGGACAAAAATAACAAAAAACTATAATAAAACAAAAAATAGCCCCGGTTATTTAAAAAAATCCCCGATATCCTTAAAAAAATAAGAACCGCAGCTTCGCGAAACTGCGGTTCTTAATCCCTTTACCAAACTGATTAGTGCTTGGTGGTGTCCATCTTGCTGGTGTCCATGGACATATTTGAAGTGTCCATAGGAGCAGCAGCTGGTGCTGTTGTGGTGGTGTCCGTGGTCACGGAAGTGCTGTCGGAGGATGAGCTGCTGGAACCTGAATTGTGGCAGGCAACGGCAAAAAAGCCCAGACCCAATGCCAGAACACTGACTTTCAATACGTTTTTCATTTTTAAAAGCTTTTAAATGTGAAGTAATACGATTTATGGTTAATCCCGGCTGGAGGAAAAGGTAACCCGCAGGGTAAGAAAAATTTTTGGTTACTTTGGGTTACCAAAACCAGCTCAGGGGATAAATAGTGGGAACCAGTTTTTATCATAAGGAGGAAATTTCGGATTATCAGCTTCTTAAAGGATTGGCCACCCATTCTACGGAAGCTTTGGAACATTTATATGCAGCATATTATCCCATGGCGCTGCAGCTGGTATCCTTAAATAGCGGAAATCAGGAAGACGCCAGGGATATTTTCCAGGAGGCTGTGATTGTAATTTATGAAAAATCGAGGGATGGTACCTTCGAACTGCATTGCCGCTTGAGGACTTTTTTGTATTCGGTTTGCCGGCATTTATGGCTGAAGAAACTGCAGCAGCGAGGTCGAAATATCCAGCTTGGACGGGAAACTGAAGACCTGGTATCCGTGGACAGCGATCTGGAAGAACAGTTATGGAAAGACAAGCAGTTCACGCTCATGAAATCAGCCATGGAGCAACTTGGGGAACCCTGCCGGACCATATTGGAAGATTATTACCTGAACCGGTTGACCATGCAGGACATAGTGGAAAAATACGGATATACCAATTCCGACAATGCCAAAAATCAGAAATACAAATGCTTGATGAGGTTGAAAAAAATATTTTTTACCGGACACACTAAATTATAGGAGGAAGGAAATGAAGGAATCCATGCACGAATTACATGAAATTGACCGGTACCTGAACAAGGAAATGGAAGGATCCGAACTGGAAGCTTTCGAACAGTTGCTTCTGCAGGATGCCGGGTTCCGAGCCAGAGTGAATGAACAGCTGGAATTCAGGGGAATCCTGAAAGCTTACCAGGACCGCAGACTGCTGATTGATAAGATGGACCGGTTGGAATCCCTGCTCCCGACAACTCGATTGGGAACTGAACCCCTCAAACCCGGAACAACCCCAATCGTTATCCGAAATGTAAAATCCCTATGGATATCCATGGCCGCCGCCGCCTTGGTTGCCCTGTTGATCGTAGGTCCTGCCCTTTGGTATTCCGGCATGCTGAAAAAGGATAATAGCGGGGTCCGTTACCGGGAAATGAAACGAAGCCTGGAAAACCTCACCAGGTCTCAGAATGCCATAATCAACACGATTAAAACGATCAATGCACCGGTCAATCCGGGTACGTTCGGAGGGACTGGATTCGCCGTATCCAGTAATGGGTTGCTGGCTACCAACTACCATGTCGTGGAAAATGCAGATTCCATATATGTTCAGGATGATAAAGGAGAAGTGTTCAAGGTTAAGCTGATTTATCAGGATCCGGTCAGTGATCTGGCCGTACTGAAAATAATGGATTCTTCCTTCCGGTTGCCCCTCCTTCCTTATAAGCTGCTCAATAAAACAGCTGATGTGGGAGAGGATGTCTTTACCCTGGGATATCCCAAGAATAATATTGTTTATGGGAAAGGCTATATCAGTGCTGAAACAGGTTTCCGGGATGACACCAGCTCTTATCAGGTCACCCTCAATGTCAATCCGGGCAACAGCGGAGGACCTTTACTGGATAATCGGGGTAATGTGGTGGGAATTGTCAGTGGAAAACAAACTCCCTCCAATGATATTGCCTTTGCCGTGAAATCTGTATTGCTCAATAATCTGCTGGACAGCCTGGATACCGATACATTGATGAAAGTTCCCATGGTAAAACAGACGCCCCTGGATCACCTCAGCCGGGTTGACCAGATTAAAAAACTGGAAGATTACATTTTCATCGTGAAAGTGTACAACTGATCAAACCATCAGAGGGAAACTCCCCTTTTCCAGGGAATAAAATCGTCCTGCCCCCGCTGTACGGCCTTGGGGACTATGAGACCACTCGCAACCTGGATGCAATATTCCAGGATTTCTTCACCGGATTGCTGGATGGTTTTTTCCCCGGTAATAATGCCCCCGCAGTCAATATCAATAATATCAGCCATCTTGGTGGCTAAAGTTTTATTGGTGGAAATCTTTATAGTGGGACAGATGGGGTTGCCGGTTGGCGTTCCCAGACCGGTGGTAAAAAGGATCAGGGTGGCCCCGGAAGCTGCTTTCCCCGTAGTAGCTTCCACATCATTTCCAGGCGTGCAAAGCAAGTGCAAGCCTGCTTCCCTCACCGGTTCGGTATAGTCAAGAACTCCTGTAATGGGGGACGTGCCCCCCTTTCTGGCAGCACCGGCAGATTTCATGGCATCCGTGATCAGTCCATCCCGGATATTGCCCGGTGAAGGATTCTTTTCGAATCCGGATCCTGCCCTTTTAGCCTGTTCCTGGTATTCCCTCATCAGGCTGCTGAATTTCTCTGCCAGCTCCTGATTCATGCACCGGTCCACCAGTTCCTGTTCCACCCCGCAGAGTTCCGGAAACTCCGCCAGGATAACTGACCCCCCCAGGCTGATCAGCAGATCGGCTGCCCATCCTACTGCCGGATTGGCAGAAATGCCTGAAAAACCATCGGATCCCCCGCATTTCACGCCCACGCATAGTTTGCTGAGCGGGGCTGGCTTTCGCCGGACCTCATTGGCCAGCATAAGACCCTCAAAGGTTTTTCGGATGGCATCTCCCAGCATCATATCCTGTTGCCCATATTGTTGTTGTTCAAAAAAGTATAATGGCTTGTCAAATGCCGGATTCCTGTCGAACAGGAATTTCCTGAACAGGGAAGTCTGCAGGTGCTGGCAACCCAGGCTAAGCACCGTGACCCCGGCCACATTAGGATGATCGGCATAGGCAGCCAGCAGCTTGCCCAGGGTATCAGAATCCTGGTAGTTGCAACCGCAGCCTCCTTCATGATTCAGGAATTTAATGCCATCTATCTGGGGGAACACCCGGTTTGCCGTCAGGGTATCCTCCTGTTCCAGCAGTTGGGAGATATCCAGATCCTGTAATGACTTGCCGTTGCGGTACCAGGAAACCATTTCCCGGGTCTGCCGCTGATATTTTTCTGAAGTTCCATAACCCAGTTCCCGGGTTAATGCATCCCGGATGAAATCCATATTCCTGTTCTCACAAAATACAGTAGGAATGAACAGCCAGTAATTCATGGTGCCTACTCTTGAGTCACTGCGCACATATCCATTGAAGGTCCGCTGCCGCCAACGGGAAACATCCGGAGGATGCCATTCGGATTGCCGGCTCTTTTTATATTGGGAATTGGCTGCATGCCGGATATTGGCTGTCGACAGGATCGCACCCCGCGACAAGGCGATGAGGGCTTCAGCCACTAAAACCCCATACATGTATACTCCTTCTCCTGGTTCCAGGGATTTCAACAGGAACTTATGCTTGGCAGGAACATTATTCAACAAATGAATGGTTTCCCCATTAATCCTGATCTCCTCATCCCGGTGAAGGTCAGTCAACGCTACCAGTACATTATCAGAGGGATGGACGAGGAGTACTTTTTGCATCCGAAAAAATTAATGTCTCAGAACTGCCCAAAGATACCATTCCGGATGCATTATATAAATCTGTATCCGAAAAAAGCACTGGAACCCCTGCAGCCAAAGAAGTA
>Ga0307373_10005563_pt1 | contig 20546 bp, 21 predicted proteins | sample OX2MG_FD_202534 | JGI IMG/M metagenome (GOLD analysis project Ga0307373, IMG submission 202534) | Soil microbial communities from Risofladan, Vaasa, Finland - OX-2 | ecosystem: Environmental > Terrestrial > Soil > Coastal area > Acid sulfate soil | place: Finland: Risofladan, Vaasa | collected...
GGCTTGCCCGTCTCGCGGACAAGCCGCACCGCGCCCTCCCGGAAGTCCCGATCGAACTTCCTGCGTGTCTCTCCCATCGGAGAACCTCCCTCTAAGAGGATCTCTCCACGCTGGGAGGGGAAACCCAGAGCGGCCAGCTTCGGCGTTAGCCGGGGACCGGTTCGCAGATGAGGCCCCAGGGCCGGTCCTGGACCCTGGTCATCACGATGGTCGCCGAGCCAGGTCCGCGCAGCCCGAGCCGGCGGTGGATCTGCGCCACGTCGCCAGCCAGGCCGCGCCTGCGGATGTCGGCCGAGCCGATGCCCAGGTCGCGCAGCCTGCGGGTGAGCCGCTTCTCGTGCCACGGCGCCGACTCGAGTACCCGCAGCGTCCTCGCGAACGACGTCCTGAGCGGCTCGTCCGATGACAAGAACGCGATCATCGGGTCGATCTGCCACGCTCCGAGGAGCCGCGCGAGCTCGGCCACCAGCCACGCTCTGGTGACGGCCGGGTTCGGATCGAGCAGGTAGGCCCCGGGGGGAGCCAGCGAGACCGGCGGCTGCGGGGCAGTCGCGGCCGACGAGGTCAGCGTGTCCCCCGCTGGCAGTACGGTCGCCCGGCTGGTCACCGCTTCGACGGCCAGTCCCGGCGACCACAGCAGCGCCTCCTTCAGGTCCCGGCCGACCGCGACGAACTCGGTCTCCCAGCCGGGCGGAACCAGGTCGCGCTTCAGGCCGGGAGCGGCCTTGATGCCGACCCGCGGGACGGCATCGGCGAGCCGCAGGCACCAGCCGAGCGACGGCTGGTATCGGCCCGACGGCAGCCGCCCCTGCTCGTCCCGGCGGGCCGGATCGATGAAGACGGCGTCGAACCCGGACATCGGCAGCTGCGTGACATCCGCGCAGACGAATCCGACCCGCGCCGTCGGCGCGCACACGGCGACGTTGTGCCGCGCGAACTCGAGGCTCGCGAGATCCGCGTCGACGCCGACCACGTAGCTGGGCCCGTCATGATCGTGGTCGTCTTTCAGAGCGTGGTCGTCTTTCAGCCGATCGGGCGGAGAGGAGTCCACGTTCTGAGAGAAGTCCACGATCATGACGGTGCCCGCCGTCCCGGCAGTCCCTTCCGTCCCGGACGCCTCAGGAGTCCCGACCGGGCTGGCCGCCGCACCAGCTCCGGCCAGCGCGGCGAGGTTGCCGCCGATGCCGCAGCACAGGTCAGCCACCACCCGGGCGCCGGCGAACCTGGCCGCCGCGTGCCGCGCGGTCAGCTCAGAAGACGCCTGCTCGAGCCCGGCCCTGGTGAAGAGCATCTGATCGGCGTGGCTGAACTTCGCCCTGGCGGTGGTCCGCAGCACCTGCTGGGTCAGCGCCGCCGCGACGAGCTCGGGCGGATACTCCTGGCGCAACGCGGCGGACATCGCCAGCGCGCGATCCGGGCTGACCCTCTCGCCGACCAGACGGTCGAGCAGCTCCCAACCCCTTGCGGACAGCAGCAGGCTGCTGATGGGCGCGCTGACCATGGCTCCTGCCTCGGCTCGAACTCAGGCGCCCGTCGCGGGCGCTGCGAAATGCATAGGATTCACTCGTGGCACCGCTGTGAGCTGCACTCTAGCTCGCCTGACTGCTATTGATCATCGGCCGCCGAGGTTCGCCGTGATCACGCCGCGAGCCGACGCTTAGCTACCATCGGGTACATGAGCTCTGACTTCACCGCCTATGCCCTGTCCGAGGAGCACGAGGCGCTTCGCGAGTCGGTCCGCCAGCTGGCCGACGACAAGATCGCCCCGTACGCGGCCGAGGTCGACCAGGAGCCGCGGTTCCCGCAGGAGGCGCACGACGCGCTGGTCAAGGCCGACCTGCAGGCCGTGCATGTCCCGGCGGCGTACGGCGGTGCCGGCGCCGACGCCATCGCGACGGCGATCGTCATCGAGGAGGTCGCCCGCGCCTGCGCCTCCAGCTCGCTCATCCCGGCCGTGAACAAGCTCGGCACGGTCCCGCTCCTGCTCGCGGCATCGGAGGACCTGAAGCAGCGCTATCTGCCGCCCGTCGCCCGCGGCGAGGCCATGTTCTCCTACGCGCTGTCAGAGCCCGAGGCAGGCTCGGACGCGGCGGCCATGCGGACCCGCGCCGTTCGCGACGGCGACACGTACATTTTGAACGGGACCAAGCGCTGGATCACCAACGCAGGCATCTCCCGCTTCTACACGGTCATGGCCGTGACCGAGCCCGATGTCGGCGCCGGCGGCATCTCCGCGTTCGTGGTCGAGAAAGACGATCCGGGATTCTCGTTCGGAGGGCCCGAGCACAAGCTCGGCATCAAGGGCTCGCCCACCTGCGAGCTGTACTTCGACAACTGCGTGATCCCTGCCGACCGGATAATCGGCGCGGAGGGCAGCGGGTTCCGGACGGCGCTCGCCACGCTTGACCACACCAGGATCACGATCGCGGCGCAGGCTCTCGGCATCGCCCAGGGCGCGCTCGACTACGCGGCTGGCTACGTGCGGGAGCGCAAGCAGTTCGGCAAGGCCATCGCGGAATTCCAGGGCATCCAGTTCATGCTGGCCGACATGGCCATGAAGGTGGAAGCGGCCAGGCAGCTCACTTACGCGGCGGCCGCTCGGTCCGAGCGCGCGATGGAGGGAGCGAAGGTCGCCGACCTGACCTTTATCTCATCCGCCTGCAAGTGCTTCGCTTCCGACGTGGCGATGGAGGTCACGACCGACGCTGTCCAGCTGCTCGGCGGTTACGGGTACGTGCACGACTATCCCGTCGAGCGGATGATGCGCGACGCGAAGGTCACCCAGATCTACGAAGGGACGAACCAGATTCAGCGCGTTGTGATGGCAAGACAGCTTCTGGCGTGATCTTCACGGGACCTCTATTCCGTCTATGTTCCGTCAGCCACGGCGCGAGGACGGAACATCCTCGCGTCGAACACCTGCCGTGCCCGGTCGTGCGACCCGGGCATCAGGTGCGAGTAGACGCGCAGGGTGAATGCCGGATCGTGGTGACCGAGGTACTCGGCTAGTTCCTTGACCGACACCCCGCCGTGGAACGCTGGCGTAGTAGTGCCGCAGCTGGTGCGGCCCTTCCTTCCCGCTGGTCTCGTACCGGCGCCGGCCGCGGGCGTCCGTGCCCGGCTTCGGGATGACCCCGGCCGCGGACAGGGCCGGCTTCCAGACCTGCTCGCTGTACGTGCGGTAGCGGACGTCGCTGTCGTCTGGCCAGCGGAACAGGAGGTTGTGGGTCCGCGTCTTCCCGGTGAGCTTCTCCCACGGCAGCGTGCACGACCAGGGCGCGTGGCTGGCGAGGTGGATCCGGACCGCGGCCGCCGCCCAGTCGGGCAGTGGCACTTCACGCTCGCGGTTGTTCTTGGGCAGCGCGTAGATGTGGCGGTCGCCGAGCTTGTTGAGCTGGCGCCGCACATGGAGGATCTGCTCGGCGAAGTCGAAGTCCTCCAGCGCGACCGCGGTCGCCTCGCTGATCCGCAGTCCGCATCCGGTCATCAAGGACCGGCAGCCGCCGCAGGTGGCCAGGATGGGCATCGGTCACCGCGGCTTGATGGCAGGAACCGTCGCGATACCGGCGGAGGAGAGGCGCCGCGTCGCACTGCGCCAGGCAGCCGCCGAAGCTGCACGGCGGGCACAGGCTCTGCGCGGCCGCCGGGGCTACTGGAGCGACCTGGACGCTATCGCAGAGGCTGACCGGCTGGCCGCTGAGGCCACCGCGCTCGGAACAGGCCGGGTCCGGGGTCTTCCCTGGCGACGCGGTGAAGCTGCTGCCCAAGGACATGGACGCGCTGTGAGCCGACAGAAGCGACCCGACCTGTACACCCCTGGAAGCGCCGGAAAAGACGCTGCAGGAGATGACGGTTCAGGACCGGACGCAGTACGCGCAGAAGGTGCGCCGGGCGCTCCGTGACGACGAGATCCGCGTGGGCATCAGGCGTCCGCGGACCACGCGCGAGATGCGGATCTTCGAGGAAGGTCAGGCTGAGCACGACGAGCGGCTGGCCAGGCGGATTGCCCGGGCCAAGCGGAAGCAGGCCCGGTCGTCGCGTCAGGCGACTGGCGAGGTCCGAAACCAGGTTCGGGAGACCGGCCGCTCTGATTGCCGAAGCCTGCACGATGGCGACGGCGGTGGGAGACTAAGCCTTATGTTTGACCACAAGGTCCAGTACGAAGCAGCGTATTCTCCGGTCAGCGTGTCGAACACCTCAGCCAGCTCGCCCATGGCATCCACCAGCGAGCCTGCCGCAGCAGCAGCGGTAGCGGCCTTCACCTTGCCGCGTACCTCAGGCTGGGGGATGACCTCGGCCATGTCGATGTCGGCGAACGATATGCCGAACACGGCGATCGCGCTGGCCTCGAAGAAATCTCTGACGTCTGCGCACGCTTGGTCGACAGCCGCCTTGCCTGGCAGGCTCCCATGGTGCTTCAGGCCGTTGCGAAGATCGTCGAGACGGCTCATCTTCTGCTGACCGGCCATTTCCACGCCGTTAGGCAGTTTGGCTGGGCTGAGCGCCTTCCAGTACTCCATGAACTGCGTGTGTCTCGGCAGGCTAGCGATCATGGCGGAGCTTGCAGTCAGATGGTCAACTAGCGAGCTTGTCAGCTTCGTCGATGAGCTGCTTAGCCCTCTGGAAGGACACGCCGAGTGCCTGCCCGACATCCTGCAGAGGCAGTCCCTGATCGCGGAGGCGTCGGGCGGCGCGGCGCGCGGCTGCGGCCGCAGCCGCCTGGCTGCGGGCGGCTTCCTGCCGCAGCACGGTCGAACGCTCCAGTTCTTCCTGGACCTCGGCGGGCAGCGTAATGGTGACGTCAAGGCTGAACGAGTCGGCAGGGATGTCGTCCATGATGGCGATGAGGTCACGGGCCATCGGCTCGACCTCACGAAGGTTGCGGGCCTGGGTTGTGCGCTGGACTTCGGGGACGCGCACACGCCACACCTTCCCGTCCCGGTCGACGTCTGCATGGTAGGTCTTCAGGTCCGCCACCATCCTTTCCCTAGCTCAGCTTCGCATTCGTGGAGGATGTCTTCGGTTGTGTGCTGCCCGATCTCGGTGTGACGCGGGATGGGGATCTTGACCGACCCGAGCCAGAACGTGTCATGCTTGCCGCCTTCGACTGGTTTCCACGCAACGCCTTGCCGCCTGGCTTCCTGTCGGCTCCGAATCAGTTCGGTCCGCTTCACACGCCTCCTGTAGCGCTCTAGGCCAGGGTTGAAGAGTTGGCTCAACTCCGCACTAGAATACTCTCTCATGCCCGTCGGCGAAACGATGGCGCAGAACCGACCGAGGGCACCGGGTGCTGTGGGTCACACGCAAGGGCGGGAGCACGGGCTGGACCTATTTCCAGGTCAACGGCTCGACGGCAGTCACGCTGCGGGTGGAGGACGTCACACCGGGTGGGGACGGCTGCGAGGAACTGGCAGCGACGCTGCAGAACGCCGAAGGCGGGACGGTGGACTCGGCGCTGATCGGCGACAACGGTGCAAGCGGCATGAGGACCGCCAAGGCGGGAACCTATTTCCTGACGCTGACCGTGGGACAGGAGTGCTCCCCGCCAGGGCCGCTGGATGCCCTGGTCACCCTTTCACCTTCGGGTGGCCTGCGCGGCCCGGTGCTCAAGGTCTCGGACCTGACTCTGCCGAAGGCGACGGTCGGCATGGGGCTCAGCATCAATGCCAGGACGGGCCGTATCACCGGCAAGCCATCCCGAGCCGGGAAGTACACATTCCTCGTGAAGATCACCGACTCCGCGAAGCCGGCGCATCACTCCGTCACGGACATGTTCCAGATCAGCATCTCCTGAGCAGGCGCCGCCTGCCAGTTTCCAGCGCCCGGCCGGGCTGCCGGCCAGGCGCTGGAACGGCGGATCCCCGGCAGCCGCTACCGCGGGTAGTCGTCCTCGTAGGTGACGCCGTTACGGGTGTAGGTTCCGGGCGCGCGGCCCGCGGGGGGTAAGGACGGCCATCCATCGCTGTGGTCTGCCGGTACGTGGTACGGCGGCCCTGTGCCCACGGCGCCCAGATGATGACCCACAGCAGCAGGCCGAATGCCCCGGCGCCCATCAGGATGTCGCCGATGGTGTTCAGGTAGATGCCATGACGGACCGAGACCGCGAGGGCGAACCTGAGTATCGCGCCCACCGCGATCAGTACAAGTGCTGCACCATCCTCATGTCGCTCCTCCAAGATTGCACACGACCGGACATGAGCCCGGGCAGCTTCCCTAGCTGGCCGCGCGCCGGTACCGTGGCCTGTGCCGCGCTGCAAGGCCGGCCTGGCCGAGGTCACCGAGATGGGCATGCGCCGCTGGTGGTACCTCGATGCGCTGGCCGCCATCTGCCAGAGCCGCCCGCTTCCCGCCCGGCTGCGGATCTGCCTGGCCAGCGGGCTGGCCGAGCGGTCAGGCGCCGCCGAGCTCGATGCCCGCCGGGCGGACTGCGGCCCCTGGGTCAGGTCCGACGGGATCAAGTTCTACGCGGACGGCTGGCTGGTGCCCGCGGTCAGCGGGCGGTCGGACCGGCCGGGGTTCGCCACCCCGGATACGGCGCCCGAGCACTCCAGGCTCCCGCTCGACCTGGCCATTCAGCTCGCCACAGACGAGACAGCGGGCCGCACCCACCTGTCGGCGGACCCGCGCGCCGGATCGGCCGAGCACCTCGACCAGATCGAGGTACCCGGCACGGCACCGGCGCCTTCCTGACCCCGCGCTGGCCGGCGGGTGCCCTGGGCGAGCCCCGCTACCGTTCCTGGCCGTGCCACTCGGCGGCCAGCATGGCGTAGATGGCGGTGTCGCCCCATCCTCCCTTGAACCACATGTCCTGCCGGAAGTAACCTTCCTGCCGCATGCCGAGCCGCTCGCAGAGCCGGGCCGACGCCACGTTCCTCGGATCGAGCTGGGCCCAGGCGCGGTGCATGCCCAGGTCGCCGAAGGCGAGCGCGAGCAGCTCACGGGCAGCCTCGGTGGCCAGGCCCCGTCCGCGGTATCCGGGGTTGAACGCCCAGCCGATCTCGGCCTGCCGGTCGGCCATCAGCCCGGCCCTGATCAGCACGTCGCCGATCACCCGGCCTTCGTGCTCGACCGCAAGGATGATCCGGTCGTTGTCGGCAGCGATCTGCGTGGCTGTGAGCCGCTCGGCGATGAACGCCTCGGCGATGCCCTCGCCCATCGGGTCAGTCGGCATGTAGCGCACGACGTCCGCGCGGCTGCGGTAGGCAAGGACATCCCGCTCGTCGCCGTGCCGGAACGGCCGCAGCACCAGCCGCTCGGTCCGGCGGGGCAGCGTCGCCGGGGCGGGCGGCGGCTCGACGCCGGGCTCTCGCTCGCTGCTCGCAGGCTCGGAGCTGGTCAGTCCGGGCACATTCGGCCTCCTTCCCGCGGTGAGCCTACCGGGCGGCCGATGCCGGGTCCGGCGCCTGGCCAAGCGTCAGCGTCAGCGTCCCGGCCGGGTCGGCTCCTGCCCGGAGCAGCTTGCGGACGAGGGCCTGGTTTACGTGCCCCGCGACAAGATCGGCGAGCCGGTCGAGCCTGGCCTCGCGGACCGCCGCGAAGCTGGTGTCCGGGGCGACCGCGAACCGCCGGTTACAGCGACGGCCGACCTCATGGAGATAGCCGCGCCGGAACGCGTCGTTCTCGAGCAGCCCGTGCCACACCGTCCCGGCAACAGCGCCTGCCCGGCAGCCTTCGTCGGCGACCAGCGGCTCCCCGCCCTCGCGTGTCACTAGGCCGTGGTGGATCTCGTAGCCGTCGACCACAGTGCCGTCTGGGAGCACCCGCGATGGCCTGGCCAGGAGCTTCTCCTGGCGGAAGCGCGTCACGACGGGGAGGAGGCCCAGGCCAGGCAGCGAACCGGCCTTGCTCTCCACCGGGTCGTCGATCAGCGTCCCGAGCATCTGATAGCCGCCGCAGATGCCGAGCACGGGCCTGTCTTCCGCGGCGTGCCGCTCGATCGCCTTGTCGATCCCGCGCTCGCGCAGCCAGGCCAGGTCGGCGACGGTTGCCCTGGTCCCCGGGAGCACGATGAGGTCCGTGTCGCGCAGTTCGGCGGCCTGGGTCACGAACCGGACGACGACGCCAGGCTCGACCGCGAGCGCGTCCGCGTCGGTGTGGTTGCTCATCCGGGGCAGCGCGACGACCGACACCCGCAGCACGTCCTCGCCGGCCGGCGGGCCGCCGGACCGCACCAGAGCCCAGTCGATCGCGTCTTCGGCGTCAACCCCGATCTCCCTGACGAAGGGCAGCACGCCGAAGGTCGGCCGGCCCGTCAGCTTCTCGAGCATGGCCAGGCCAGGTTCGAGCAGGGCGCGGTCACCGCGGAACTTGTTCACCACGAAGCCCGCGATGAGGGCCTGATCCGCCGGATCGAGTAGCGCGAGGGTACCGACGAAGGACGCGAACACGCCGCCGCGGTCGATGTCGCCCACGAGCAGGGCGGGCACGCCAGCCGCCCGGGCGAATCCCAGGTTCACGATGTCCGACTGCCGCAGGTTGATCTCGGCGGGGCTGCCCGCTCCCTCGCAGATGACCACGTCGAACCGGGAGGCGAGGTCGCGGAAGGAGTCGACGACGATGTCGAGCAGGCCCTGCTGCACGTCGCTCCAGTACCGTGCCGCGTCGTGCTCGCCAACGGCCCGGCCCAGCACGATCAGCTGGCTGCCGGTGTCGCTGCTCGGCTTGAGCAGGACGGGGTTCATCACGGCCTCGGGCTCGATCAGGCAGGCCTGTGCCTGGGCGGCCTGGGCCCGGCCGATCTCGGCGCCCGACCGGGTGACAAAGGAATTGAGCGACATGTTCTGCGCCTTGAACGGCGCGACCCGCACCCCGTCCCTGGCCAGCCACCGGCACAGTCCCGCCACGAGCACGCTCTTCCCGGCGTCTGACGACGTCCCCACGACGAGCAGCGCACCCATGCCCACGAGGCTAGGGGACCGGCGGCGTCTCTCGGGCCAGTTCGGCGGGTAACCGCCGGCCGGGTCGCCCGCCGGTCGGCGGTCGGCCCGGGCTGCTCCGGTGCGACCGGCCTGCCCCGCCGGTTCAGGCCAGAGACCGGGCGGGCAGCCGGTGCGGGCCACCGGTTTCAGCCGCTACGCCGGTGTCGATGAATCCGGCGATCCGCTCGCGCAGCGACGCGGCGTCCAGGCCGTGCGCGGCCTGATGCTCCTGCGGGGTCCCGTAACGGCGCAGCTCCGCGCGGCTCACGCCGAGCCCGAGCACCCGGTGCGGGAGATCGGCCAGGGCGCTCGCGACCTCCGGCACCGATGTCCCGGCCAGGTAGGGCTCCACGAGCACGACGACCGGCGCGCCGAGCGTCGCGCGCAGGGTGTGCCGGTCGAACGGCCGGACCGTCGACGCGTACAGTACGGTGACGTCCATTCCGCTCGCTGCCTCGATGACCGCGTCGGCGAGCGGCCCGACGGCGACGATCGTCGCCTCCGTTCCGCGTCGCAGGACGGTGAATTCCTCGCCGCTGCCGACCAGCGGAGCGGCGTTGGCCAGCCCGGACAGCCGGAGATAGACCAGGCCGCCGCCGGCGGCGGCGGCGCGCAGCATGGTTCCTGCCTCATCGGGGTGACCGGGAACCTGCACCGTCCAGCCCGGGAGCGTGCTGAGCAGCGCGACGTCGCCGGGGGACTGGTGGGTGCGGCCGGAAGCCGAGTAGTCGAACGAGGCACCCGAGCTGACCAGCACGGCGCCGACGCCCTGGTGGGTCAGGTCCAGCTTGATCTGCTCGAACGGCCGCTCGACCAGGAAGCTCGCGAAGGTATGGGCGATCGGCCGCATCCCGGCCAGTGCCATCCCGCCGGCCACGCTGATCAGCAGCTGCTCCCGGATGCCGAGGTTGACGACCCGGTCGGGGTGGCGCCGGCGGGCCTGCGCGAACGCGTCCGCGCTGATATCGGCCAGCACCACCGCGACCCGCGGGTCGGTGTCCAGCAGGTCGGCGGCGACGCTCGCGAAGCGCTCTCGCATGGTGTCCATCTGCTTCCTCCCTAGATGACGGCGACGACGGCGTGCGGCCGGCCGGGATGCGGAGCGGTGAGCGCGGCCTCGAGCGCGTCGTGATCGCGGCCGCTGACCCGGACCGCGGACCAGCCCTCGGCGGCGAAGCGGGTTTCGATGCCGCCCGGCCAGCCGTAGCTGGCCGATGAGTTGTCCACCACGACGCAGTGCAGGGCCTCGAGCCCGGCGCGCCCGGCGAACGCGATCGCCTCATGACCGGAGCCCTCGTCCAGCTCGCCGTCCCCGGTCAGCACGAAGACGCGGTCCTGAGTCAGGCCCAGCGCGCGCAGGCCCAGGGCGGTCCCGACGGCCAGCGGCAGCCCGTGGCCGAGCGAGCCGCTGGAGATTTCTGCCCCCGGGACGAGATTGCGGTCCGGATGCTGGCCAAGCACGGAGTCGAACCGGCCATATCCGGGCAGGGCATCAGGCTCGATGAAACCTTTAGCGGTCAGGATTGCGTAAAAAGCCATCGGTCCATGACCCTTGGAGAGGTAGAACCTGTCCCTGGACTCGGCGTCCGCGGTCGCCGGGCTGAGCCGCAGCACGCGATCGTAGAGCACCCAGAGCACGTCGAGCGTGGACTCGGCGGCGAGGTCGTGCTTCTCGTCGCCGGTCATCATGGCCATCAGGTCAGGCAGGTCCGCATAGGAATAGGTCGGGGCTGTGCTCACATCGGTCATAGGCCGAGTCTGGGACTTCAAGTGCACTTCATGTCAAGGCGGCAGTGCCGGAGTGCCGAGCTGGCGCCCGTGCGGAGGTCGCCGGGCGGGGCCTGGCTAGAGGCCCAGATCGTCGAGCTGCTTGTAGAGCTCGGCCCGCGGGTTGGACGGATCGACCACGGGGCCCTTGCCGCTGTCCCGGCCCTTCTTGGTGGTCTGGGCGCCGGGAGCGGGCGCGGCGAGGCTGTCCCCGGCGGCTGGCAGGACGGCGGTCCCTGCCGTTCCGCTCACCGCGCGACCGCGGGCGGGCTGGCCGGCCCGTGCGGCGCGCCTGTCCCTGAAGAGCCAGCCGGACAGTATGCCGCCGGCCAGGCCGCCCACATGCGCCTGCCAGCCGATCCCCTGATGCGGCAGCAGCACGGCGAACTGGTAGGCGAAGCACAGCGCCATCACCGCCCCGACGAGAACGTCGATGGCATGCCGGTCGAAGATGCCGCGGACCATGATGTAGCCGAAGTAGCCGAAGACCACGCCGCTGGCGCCGGCTCCGACGCTGCCGGACGCCTCGAAGAACCACGCCGCCAGCCCGCTGGTCAGGATCACGACGGCGGTGACCGCGGCGAACTTCGCGATGCCCCGGTAGGCCGCGAGGAACCCGAAGATGAACAGCGGTCCCGAGTTGCCCTCGATGTGGGTCCAGCTGAAATGCAGGAACGGCGCCGTCAGGATGTAGGGCAGGCTGCCCAGGTCCCGCGGCCTGATCCCGTAAGCCTGGGTCAGGTAGTAGCTGTCCGCCACGTTCGCTAGCTGGATCGCCCAGATGACGACGAGGATCCCGGTCATCACGAAGAGGGCGTTACGCGCTCCGGCGAGCACCGACTCAGCCTGGCCGACGCCGAGCGTCCATGCGTGGCGCTGCGTCCTGGCCGGCCCGCCGCGGCCCGCCCGCTCAGCTGGTGCCTTGCTCATCATCCTGTCCGTTCGCCGGGTGTCGGCTCGCTTCACAAGCTAACCCGAACCTGGACTCCAGGGTAGTGCCGGCGTGTCGTGCTGGCTCCGATCGCGGGCCCGGTCCCAACTAGTGGTCACAAGCTGGTTACGGTTACGCCTTGTGATCGTTACGATACTGATTGCCAATCCGTGATCCGGCCGACACAATTTCCTCCCGCGACACCCCAACTTTTTCTGCCGAAACGCTTGGTCGAGTCCGTCACTTCTGGCAACGTGGTGCGGCAACGGAGTTGGCTCCTTATTTCGGCGGTTCTGCCCCGTAATCGGCATGCCACTTTGAGTAGCCACACCGCTACAAGACTCGCTGCCTTAGCCGCAGCGGTCCTGCGCGCTTGGCGACCTGCTCAGCGCGCTCGGCCCACGGAAGGACGGCATTGTCCCAGCACCGGAGGCGCATTGCCGACGGAAGCCGACCGCGCAGAAGCGGCGGACGCCGGCCGCGCAGAAGCGTTCGTGCCTTCTTGCTCACCACCGTCGTATCGGCGATTTTCGTCGCCGCTGGCGCGGAGTACGTGATCGGCCAGTTCGCCGTCCAGGCCAATCCGCTCGCCGAGGCGCTGACCGCGATTCCTGCCAGTCAGCAGGGTGTTCAGCTGGAGCACCAGCGCCAGCACATGATCCTCATGGTCGCCGCGACCAAGAGCTTCAAGGTGGTCGGCTCGCCGCGGGTCGCGAAGGTGCCCGCCCCGCCGACGACCGCTGGCAGTGGCGGCACCGTCACCGTCTACGCGCCGCCGCCCAACCCGGGAACCGCGCAGGCCATCGCGTACGGGTTGCTGCCGGCCTTCGGCTTCAACGCCAAACAGCAGTTCGGCTGCCTGAACAACATCTGGACCAGGGAAAGCAACTGGCGGTACAACGCGGCCAACGCCAGCGGCGCCTACGGCATCCCGCAGGCCCTGCCCGGATCGAAGATGGCCAGCGCCGGGCCCAACTGGCAGACGAACCCGACCACCCAGATCAAGTGGGGCCTGGGCTATATCAAGGACCGGTACGGCAGCCCGTGCAACGCCTGGGCCTTCTGGCAGGGGCATAGCTGGTATTAGCGGGCCGCCGATTACCTGGCGGTTCGGGTGAGATCAGGGAGCCGTCACAGGATTCCGGCGCACGTCAGCCTTCCGCACGCCACTGAACTGGGCATTATCACCTAGCGTAGCGGAGCACATGTCCTTCGTTACTTTTGGTGTGAGATTTGTCATAGCCCCGGAACGCTGGCCTGGTCGGGTGCACTAAAGCCCATCGGGCAAGGTGGATGGCTGACAGCACCCAGCGTGCGTGACGTTCTCGACGTAACTCCCGGTCGCGCTGCCCCGCGACACGTCCGCATGCCGCTGCCCGTGCCGGCGGCTGACGCCAGCGGCAGTGCCGTGGGTGGGCAAATCCGGCGCCGTAAGCGCACGAGCGAAGGTACCTCTTGTCCCTCCATCGTCGTACACCAATCCGGCGACCCAGATCCGCTGGGGACTCGGCTACATCCAGGCCAGCTACGGCTCACCGTGCGGCGCCTGGGCTCATGAGACGAGTTCCGGCTGGTACGAAGTCGGAGAGGATGGCCTTGCCATCCGGGCCGATCAGGACGTTGCTCGGCTTGACGTCGCGGTGCAGTACCCCGCGGCCGCGTGGGCGGTCGAGAGGGCGTCAAGCAGGCGCAGGCCGAGCTGGGCTGCCTGCGCCGGAGTCAGCGGCCCGTCCTCGGCGATGACCTGGTCAAGCGGCCTGGCCTGGATCAGCTCCATCACGATCCACGGCATTCCGGCCTCTTCGACCACGTCGAAGACCGTGACGACGCCGGGATGGCTGAGCCGGGCGGCGGTCCTGGCCTCGCGGATCGTGCGCTCGAAGCTCTCCCGCGCGTCGGCGGCCGATGCCATCGGAGCCAGGACGATCTGCTTCACGGCGACGTCCCGGTCAAGCAGCTCGTCGCGGCCGTGCCAGACGATACCCATCGCGCCGCGACCGAGCTGACTGAGCAGCCGGTAGCGCCCGGCCACCAGCTGGCCAGTCCGGGAAGCGAAATGCATGGCCTGCAATCTACGCGGGGTGGCTGGCAGATTTCTGTGAGGTTGATGGGAATTCAGCCGTGGATGTGCTCAGCCGCCCGGCCTGGTCATCGCGAGCACATCCAGAGCCTTATCCAGCTGCTCAGCGGTGATCTCGCCGCGCTCGACATGGCCGCGGGAAACCACCACATCCCTGATCGTCTGCCCGGTCGCCAGCGCCTCGTGCGCGACTGCCGCGGCGGCCTCGTAGCCGATATACCGGTTAAGCGCGGTCACGATCGCCGGCGAGGACTCGGCCAGGCGGCGCAGCCGGTCAGGGTCGGTCGTGATCCCGGCAACGCACCGGTCAGCGAGCAGCAGTGCACCCGATGTCAGCAGGTTCGCCGAGCCGAGCAGGTTCCGGGCGATGACAGGGACCATGACGTTCAGCTCGAAGTTGCCCGCGGCACCGGCGAATCCGACCGTGACATCGTTGCCCATCACCTGGGCGCAAACCTGGCAGACCATCTCGCAGATCACCGGGTTGACCTTGCCCGGCATGATCGAGGAGCCGGGCTGCAGCTCGGGGATCGAGATCTCGGCCAAGCCCGTTCGTGGTCCCGATCCCATCAGCCGCAGGTCGTTGCAGATCTTGTACAGGCTCACTGCGATCGTGCGGAGCACGCCGCTCGCGGCGACGAGCGCGTCCCTGCCGCCCGCCGCCTCGAAGTGGTTGGCCGCCTCAGTGAACGGCGACTGCTCGCTCGCCAGCCGCTCGATCACCGCGGCGGCGAATCCCGGCGGCGCGTTCAGGCCAGTGCCGACGGCGGTGCCGCCAAGCGGAAGCTCACGCACCTCGGGCAGCACGGCCCGGACCCGGTCGATGCCGTGCCTGACCGCAGCCGCGTACCCGCCGAACTCCTGCCCGAGCGTCACGGGCACGGCGTCCATCAGGTGCGTCCTGCCGCTCTTCACCACGTCGGCGAACTCGGCAGACTTGGCCTCGAGCACGTCGGCGAGGTGGCCGAGGCTGCGGATCAGCACGCCGAGCGTCCTGGCCGCTGCCATATGCACGGCCGACGGGAACACGTCGTTAGACGACTGGGACGCGTTGACGTGGTCGTTGGGATGCACGGGACGGCCGAGCCTGCGCGTGGCGAGCGTCGCGATGACCTCGTTGGCGTTCATGTTCGTCGACGTGCCCGAGCCGGTCTGGAACACGTCAAGCGGAAAGTGCTCGAAATGGCCGCCGTCGCCGATCTCGCCGACGGCTATCTCGCGCGCGGCCTCCTGTATCGCCCGCGCCATGTCGGCGTCGATGACGCCAAGATCGGCGTTGACCGCGGCCGCGGCCGACTTGATCCGCGCCAGGGCGATGATCACCTCGCGCGGCATCTTCTCGCCGGAGACGGAGTGGACCCTGGCCCGCTGGGTCTGCGCGCCCCACAGGGCGTCCCGGGGAACCTGGACCTCACCCATCGAGTCGTGCTCGATCCGGAACCTGTCGTCCGAAGGCGCTGAAGTCATGCCCCGATCATGCCCAACGGCACGGCCCTCCGGTGCAACCTGCCCCATGCCAGCGCCAGCCTCAGTTCCCGGCCACCCTGTGAACCCCTGGTGGTGCCATAACCCCACCAGGGTTCACAGGGTCAGCAAGTCGCGGGGAGGAAGGGCGGGGAGCGGGCGAGTCAGGGGGCGGTGCCGATGGTCAGCAGCGGGGCGTTGGGGGACGTGACGTCGGCGAAGAAGTCGTTGCCCTTGTCGTCGACGACGATGAAGGCGGGGAAGTCGCGGACCTCGATCCGCCAGACGGCTTCCATGCCGAGTTCGGGGTACTCCAGCACCTCGACCTTGGTGATGCACTCCTTCGCCAGCCTGGCGGCCGCGCCGCCGATGGAGCCCAGGTAGAAGCCGCCGTGCTGCTGGCAGGCCGCCGTCACGGCGGCCGACCGGTTCCCCTTGGCCAGCATCACCAGCGACCCGCCAGCCGCCTGGAACTGATCGACGTAGCTGTCCATCCGGCCGGCCGTCGTCGGGCCGAACGACCCGGAGGCGTACCCCTCGGGCGTCTTGGCCGGTCCCGCGTAGTAGACCGCGTGATCGCGCAGGTAAGCAGGCATCGGCTCGCCCTCGGCCAGCCGATCGGCGATCTTGGCGTGCGCGATGTCCCGCGCGACGACAAGCGGCCCGGTCAGCGACAGCCTGGTCCTGATCGGATACTTCGACAGCTCCGCCCGGATCTCGCTCATCGGCCGCGACAGGTCGATCCTGACTACGTCGTCGTCGAGCTCATCATCTTCGGTATCGGGCAGATACTGCGCGGGGTCGGTCTCCAGCTGCTCCAGGAAGATGCCGTCACGGGTGATCTTGCCGAGCGCCTGCCGGTCGGCCGAGCAGGACACCGCGATGGCAACCGGGCAGGACGCGCCGTGCCTGGGCAGCCTGATCACGCGGACGTCGTGGCAGAAGTACTTGCCGCCGAACTGCGCGCCGATGCCGCTGCGCCTGGTGATCTCCAGGACCGCCTGCTCGAGATCGACGTCGCGGAAGCCGTGCCCGCCCGCCGAGCCGGAGACCGGAAGCGTGTCGAGATACTTGGCCGAGGCGTACTTGGCGGTCTTCAGCGCGTACTCCGCGCTGGTCCCGCCGACCACGATCGCCAGGTGGTATGGCGGGCACGCGGCGGTTCCGAGCGCGCGGAGCTTCTCCTCGAGGAAGGCCGCCATCCGCTGCGGGTTCAGCACCGCCTTGGTCTCCTGGTACAGGTAGGACTTGTTCGCCGAGCCGCCGCCCTTGGCCATGAACAGGAACTTGTACTCGGCGCCGTCGGTCGCGCACAGCTCGATCTGGGCAGGCAGGTTGCTGCCCGTGTTGCGCTCATCCCACATCGTCAGCGGCGCCAGCTGGGAGTAGCGCAGGTTCAGCTTCGTGTACGCGTCATAGACGCCGCGTGCGAGGTGCTCCTCGTCGTGCCCGCTGGTCAGCACCCGCTGGCCGCGCTTGCCCATCACGATCGCGGTGCCGGTGTCCTGGCACATAGGCAGCACCCCGCCCGCCGCGATGCAAGCGTTCCTGAGCAGGTCGCTGGCGACGAAGCGGTCGTTCGGGGACGCCTCCTGATCGTCCAGGATCGACCGGAGCTGCCGCAGGTGAGCCGGGCGCAGCAGGTGAGCGATATCGTGCATGGCTTCCGCCGTGAGCAGAGTCAGCGCCTCCGGTTCAACCTCGAGGAATTCGCGGTGCAACGCACTGCGCGTGGCGACTCCCGCCTCGCTCACCAGGCGGTACTCCGTGGTATCCGGACCGAGAGGCAGCGGGTCGGTATAGCTGAAATCGGGCATCAGATGGCACATCCTCGTGCGGGACCAGGGACGACCTCATCGTAGTTCGCGAAGCGGGCGCCGAAGGCAGGCGGACCAGGGGCCGGCTGCCGGACCGGAAGGCCGGAGCGAGTGCACCGGTGCGAGCGGGGTAGGTGGCTTGCATCGGAGCTGGATCGCGGCCCCCGACCGTGAAGGAAATGGCCGATGACTGACATTGTTGAAGGTAACAGCAACGGCGTCGACCTGAACGAGGCCGCCCGCCAGTTGCAGCAGGCAGCGCATGACGTGCGCGTCGCGTTCGACTGCATCGCCCTGGACGAACTCGACCGGGCGCACACTCATGCGATCACGGCGCGCGCGGCCGTGGACGCGGCGGAGAATGCGCTCCGCGTGGCCCTGGGCGGCGAGCCGAGCGCCGCCGATCGGTAAGGGCCAAGCCGGCCAAGCCCGGTCGGCTGATGCCCGATACTGCCGGGCTGCTAGATTAGTGTATGACTCACACATCAATTGAAAGCGGGTCAGGGCAACTGACACGAACGGGTCAGGAACGACTGGCTCCGGAGGAGGCGGCATGACGGCACAGGCGACAGGCACGTTCACGGTCTCTGGCTGGGACGAGAACACCTGCGAGGAGCTGGACGGCGGCGGCAAGCTGACCAGGGCGCACGTGACGTTCGGCTTCGACGGCGACCTGAAGGGCAAGGGCGGCTGGGAGGCGGTGATGTGCTACGGCCAGGACGGCACCGCGTCGTTCACCGGCTACCAGCGGACGGTCGGGGAGCTCGCAGGCCGCTCGGGCAGCTTCGTGGTCCGCGCCGACGGCAGCTACGAGGACGGACAGGCGCGAACGCTCTGGCAAGTGGTCGACGGGTCGGCGACGGGTGACCTGCGTGGCCTGCGCGGCACCGGCTCGGCAGTCACGACCGGCGGATCGGGCGGTACCTTCACCTTCGATTACGAGATTGGCTGATCCCGCCGTCACCGGGGGAGCGGACACTCCGGCCGGCCTGGACCGGGCAGTCGCTCTGGACCGGGCTGGCAATGTCTTCGGGGCCTTGTCGCTGGTCGTCGCGGACCAGGCCGCCGATGCGATCGCCGAAGCGGCGGGCCGGTCGGAGTCCGCGGCCGCCGCGCTCTCCGCGCTGCTGCACTTTCTCGACCGGCCGTCGGTGGACCGGCTCCGCCAGGTCCTCGGCCTGACGTCGTCGGGCACGGTGCGGCTGCTCGACCGCCTGGAGGAATCCGGCTACGTGCGCCGTGCTCCCGGTGCCGACGGCCGCAGTACCTCGGTCGTGCTGACCGAACCAGGCAGGCAGGCGGCCGACCGGGTGTCCCGGGCCCGGGCGGAGGTGCTCGAGCGGTCGCTCGCCGTCCTGTCCGGGGCCGAGCGCGAGATGTTCGAGTTCCTCGCCGGGAAGGTGCTCGCCGGCATGATGCGCGGCCCCGGTGCGACCCGGTGGATCTGCCGCCTCTGCGACATCGGCGTCTGCCGCGGCACCGAGGGCGGCTGCCCGGTGGGCAACGCTGCCCGGGAGCGCTACTCGGAGTAACCCACTTCGAAACCGGCCAGCGGGATGGCGGTCCGGTATCGTCGGGATGTGAGCTCGCGGCCCGGACCCCATGAGCTGCGCGCGTCGGACGCGGACCGCGAGCTGGTGATCACGCTGCTCAGCGAGGCCGCAGGCGACGGCAGGCTCACCCTGCCCGAGCATGCCGAGCGCTCGGAACGAGCACTGGCGGCCAGGACGCTCGGAGAGCTGAGCAGGCTGACCGCTGATCTCACGCTGCCGTCAGGACAGCCGATCAAGCTCTACCCGCGGCGCTCGGTGCTGGCGGCCTTCGCCCGGGAACGCCGCGACGGCCGGTGGGTGGTGCCCGAGGTGCTCTCGGTCACGGCCTTCTTCGGCAACGTCGTGCTCGACCTGCGCGATGCGATGCTGCAGAGCCAGCGGGTGACGATCTACGCCACCGCCGTCGCTGGCCAGGTCAGGCTCATCGTGCCCGCCGGCGTCGCCGTCGAGATGGCCGGAAGGTCCTTCATGGGCACCAGGAGCGTGCGCGGCCGGACCATGGCCGCCTCGGCGGCGGCACCCGGCAGCGCGGTGATCGAGGTCCGGACGCTGACGCTCGGCGGCGCCGTGAAGGCGGTCACTGTCCGCAGGTCACGGTGGCGTTCCGGGCTGCGCAGGACGTTACGGCCCGGCGCGGGCGGCCAGTACGGGATCCCTCAGTAGGGCACGACCGAGTACCGGGACACCTTCCAGAGCGCGTGCTCGCTGTGGATGTTGCGGATCGTTCCCGACCTGGCCCGCATGACGAGCGAGTGGGTCGTGGCGCCGCCTGACTTATAGCGCACACCCTGGATCAGCTCGCCGTCGGTGATCCCGGTGGCGGCGAAGAACGCGTCGTCGGACGAGACCAGGTCCTCGGTCGTCAGCACCCGGTCAAGATCATGCCCCGCGTCGATGGCCCGGTCGCGCTCCTCCTCGTCGCGCGGCGCCAGCTTGCCGAGAATGACCCCGCCGAGGCATTTCATCGCGCAGGCCGCGATGATGCCTTCCGGCGTGCCGCCGATGCCGAGCAGCAGGTCGACGCCGGTACCCTCGCGGGCCGCCAGGATCGCCCCGGCCACGTCGCCGTCGGTGATCAGCTTGATCCGCGCTCCCGCATCGCGTACCTGCGAGATCAGCTCGGCGTGCCGGGGCCGGTCCAGGATGACCACGGTCACGTCGTGCGGAGCGCAGCGGTTGGCCCTGGCCACGGCCGCGATGTTGGCCGCGGGGGGCGCGTCGATGTCGACGACATCCGCGGCCTCCGGGCCGGCCACCAGCTTGGACATGTAGAAGACCGCGGTGGGGTCATACATCGACCCCCGGGCGCTGACGGCGATCACCGAGACGGCGTTCGGCATGCCGTTCGCCGTCAGCCTGGTACCGTCGATCGGGTCGACCGCGACGTCGCAGTCCGGGCCCGTGCCGTCGCCGACCTGCTCCCCGTTGAACAGCATCGGAGCGCGGTCCTTCTCGCCCTCTCCGATCACGACCACGCCGTTCATCGACACGGTGCTGATCAGCTGCCGCATCGCGCTCACGGCCGCGCCATCGGCGCCGTTCTTGTCGCCCCGGCCGACCCACCGGGCCGCGGCGAGCGCGGCCGCCTCGGTGACCCTGGCCAGCTCCAGCGCCAGGTTGCGGTCAGGAGCACTCGGCTCTGTGCCCGGTGTTATCGGCGGAATGTCGTTAGCCATCGCTTCGTCTCCCGGGGAAGTAGCTGTCATCGCTGTCAGCGTGGCTGCGCCCTGCTCGGACCGCAGCCGGTAACCATCGGCAGGCGGGCCGGCCACGTTCGAATCCTATGTAGCGGGAGCGGGCCGCGCAGGCCCGGTCCCGGCCCTGGCCCCTGGGCGGGCCGCCCGGTCAGAACGGCCTCGCTGAGTCGTCCTCGCTGTCCGCGTGCCCGCCGGCCGGCGGGCTTATCGCCGCGGCCAGCCTGGCCCTCGCGCCCTCCAGCCACTCCTCGCAGATCGCGGCCAGCCGCTCGCCGCGCTCCCAAAGCTCGAGTGATTGCTCAAGGGTCAGGCCGCCTGC